>Ga0209306_1000021_pt1 | contig 109947 bp, 100 predicted proteins | sample COGITO_mtgs_1103_3_FD_184793 | JGI IMG/M metagenome (GOLD analysis project Ga0209306, IMG submission 184793) | Pelagic marine microbial communities from North Sea - COGITO_mtgs_110328 (SPAdes) (version 2) | ecosystem: Environmental > Aquatic > Marine > Epipelagic ... | reverse complement strand
CCCCATAGTCATGCATCAAAGGTAACCCACCGCGGTTCCGTCCTTCTGCCATTATCCGCCATCTGTCCTTAAACACTGAGGCAAAGTGAGGCTTTACTGGGTGGACAGTTAGCAGATAACCTTCAAGTTAGCCGACGTTGAGTTTTTACTGGAAATGACTGTAACGCCTTCGACTAGGAGTCATTTTAGAATTTTGAGTTAGCGCTCTTGAAAGCGGCCGTTCAAGCCCATACGGCAATATTAAGCATCCCAAATCAGGCTCATTAGCCTCTTCTAATTGATGAAAATACAACCGTATTTTGCCACCTCATTCCTACTTTAGGTGGGAAGGCGACCATTCCATTCGCCTGCTGTCAATCCACTAGAGAAATTCCCGTAGGTATTTAGGTCAAGTAACATCTCGCGGTTTCGTCCTTGGTCATTATCCGCCAACTGACAACCAAGTTTAAATGTTGCATGAACTATGCTGACTGACAGTTGACCGATAATCTCTACCAAAAAGGACCTAACCATTTAGAGGTTTAGCTGTAACGAGGAGTAGTGTACAGCCTTAATTCTCCTTATGCTCCGTTATCGGTTCTTGTTGCATTTGATCCATGAGCGCATTGAAAGACTCAGCCAACTCTTGATATTCGTCTTTTTCGCGCAAATGGACTCGAGAAGTCAGTTTACCGTTCTGAATCTCCTTGATCACGCGGTGGATATGGTAGGCAGCACCAGCCGCTCTGTGAGTAATGACTAATAGGTAGTAGGCCAGGCCGCAGAAGGCCAGCAATGACAGCATCAGCAGTGTGAACGCAAAATTTTTGAGGTCTTCCTCCAATGATTCCATTATGGCAGGCTCGAAATAATCGCCGGCAAGAATCGGCGTGTAATTTTCACTGACGTACTGGTAGAACAATAGACCATTGAATAGACAAGCCAGAAAGCCGAAGGCCAGTACCGTGATGACTAACCGCCCCTGATAACGGCGGTTGATGAGCATATTTTTCACTTTTCTGCGATTTAGATCGGTCATGTGCTTGTCCTGTTTGCTTGACGTAATAAAAGATCGGCATCAATCAGCTTGGCGAATTCGAGAGCGCATAGCGGTCGCGAAAATAAATAGCCTTGCAGCTCATCACAGCCGTACTCCTTGAGAAGAACAGCCTGCTGCTGATCCTCTACCCCCTCTGCGACAACCCCCATGCCCAACGATTTGGCTAGCGCAATTGTCGAGGTGACGATTGCCTGGTCAATTGGATCAGTGGTGAGGTTGATAATAAAACTGCGATCGATCTTCAGCTTGTCGATTGGTAGTTGTTTCATATAGTTCATGGAAGAGTAACCGGTGCCGTAATCGTCAATGCTTATCTTAATACCACTGTAGCGGAGTTGTTGTAGCGTTGAGATTGATGCCTCCAGATGATCGATGAGCATACCCTCGGTAACCTCAATTTCGAGATCATCGCCTGTTAGGCCAAACCTATCCAATTGCTGCGTCACGGTGTCAACGAATTCACTTAGCTGTATCTGGCTGGTCTCTACGTTGATCGAGATAGGAACGGTTGTTCGTCCTTGTTGGCGCCAAGTTGCTATTTGTCCTAGCGCATTCTCTAACACCCATTCACCGATCATATTCATCATGCCCAGCTTTTGAGCAGCACCGAGAAATTCGTCAGGTTTTATGTGACCACGCTCGGGGTGCTGCCAGCGAATCAGCGCTTCAGCACCCACAATTCGATGAGTCTGGGCGCAAACCTTTGATTGGTAGTAAAGCATAAACTCATTACGTTCCAATGCCTGCTTCAACTCGGAAGAAAATCGCATAAGCGTGACCACAGAGTCGTTGAGATGCTTTGAGTAGAATTCGATGCGGGCCCGTCCCTCAGATTTTGCGTGGTACATCGCGGTGTCGGCGTTACGCATCAGCACATTAGGATCGGTACCGTCATCTGGAAACAGTGCGATACCGAGACTGGCCTCATTGCGAAGTTCAGTTCCTAATAGCGCGAGTGGGCGCTGAATAGCCTTGAGTAGGCGTGTAGCGGCAGTATTGCATGCCGCTGCGCTTTCTTCGGCAGAATGACTTTCTCCGGTCAGTACGATGAACTCATCACCGCCAAGTCGAGCGACGATGTCATCCTCGCGGACACACTCCAGCAGACGTGTCGCAATAGCGGCAATCAACTGGTCACCTTGATCATGTCCCAGTGAGTCATTCACTAGTTTGAAATTGTCCAAGTCGATAAAAATCATCCCGAAGTGCAGCTTTTCTCGCTGTGCTCTTGCTATCCGCTGGTGCAATTCGCTAATCAGCGCCGGTCGGTTTAGCAGGTTGGTGAGCGAGTCGAAGTTGGCTTGATGGAACAATGTTTCCTCCCACTCGGCATTGGTTAGACCGACGGAAATGCGATCGGCAAAACTACTGGCCAAGCGCCAACTTTGCTCATCTATTGTAGGCTGCGTTTGAAATGCGATCACCATGGCTCCGATAAGTTGGCCACTGGAGTTGAGCGGCACAAATTGGTAGTGGTGGTGAATATTCCCTCCAATAGCCTTAATCAAAGCGCTGAGCTTTGGATGTTCGCCGCTGTGCACCTGCTTCTCGTCCCTCGCTATAAGCGATTTGCTTTCTGCGGTCACGGTAGTCTCAATTACCAGCAAATCGGACCCTGCGCCAGTGTTCTGACGATATATTTGGGAACTCATGCTGTCCTTGGCATCGAACAGCATGAGGGCGAAATGGTCACCGGGCAACACGCTGCCCATTTTGAATAGCACAATTCGAATGATGTCTTCTTTCTTGCCACGAGACAGGATCAGCCGATCTATTTCCGACATGGAGGCCATCGTCGTCAGTTGGTGGGACACGCGATGTGACATGTCATTGAAGGCGTTGGCAACAGCCTCAAATTCGTCACCACTACTAACCAATACAGGTTTATCGTAGTGTTGTCTCGCGGCCCGCTTGATCCCGGACATGATAGCATTTAGCGGCAACATTTGCCGACGGATCAGACGCGTACTGAGCAGTGAAAGGACCAGTAACAACAGGATAGCGATACCCAAAAAGGTGTTGCCGAACAGAGTGGACTCCCGCAGAATATCAGCATCTGGGCTCGCAATCCCCACCCACCAAGGGGACATGCGGAAATTCTCGTTTAGGAAAATCTCCCGATAAACAAGCGTGAGCGGCTTACTAGCCGGGCTAGCATGCAGATTGCCTTGGTGTCCAAGGATAGTGGTGTCAAACGCGCCGCAAATCTCGTTGTTGGTTGCTAACAAAACCAGTCCTAGCCCGCCGTATACGCAGTTATCTTGGCGCAGATCCCGTAAATCGGGCTCTCCAAAGATGTAATTTTCGGTAATGCGCATGACCACCGAGCCCTTAATGGGCTGCGCTGGGTCTGCCAGCATGGCCATATAAATCGAATCTACACCACTGGGATTTGACCGACGAAGTAGGATTGCTCGACCCGTTCCCAAGTGCTTGATGCGCTGAGCATCGAGTGAATTACTGAGGAAGCTTGCGGGCATGTAGCTCACGGAAGTTGTCGAAAAGTTTAATAATTCACTAGACTTCCAACCCTCTGATATTGGTTCATCGCTGCTGAGCAGCTCTTCCCGAGCCAGTCTTAAGTAGCGCTCCGCTGCGCTCAGTCGGGCCATCGTCTGGTCTGCGAAAACCCGGTTTTGTATCATCAATGTCTCTTCAACTTGGCGTTGCGCGGCATCCGCCACATAAACAATGGCGATGCCGGAAAGGACAATCACGGGTAACAGCGCAAAGGACACAAAAATGAGAAACAACCGGCGAGTGATAACATGCATACCGCCAGCACTGGCTATGCTGTCATATTGCTCTACAGCGTCGGCATCATCCCTAAGGGTTGCAGGCGGGTATGTGTGTTTAGAGGCCTTGCTCGACAGATCGCTGGCTTTCATCACTAAGTGCTCAGTAATCTTCGGCGAGGCCGATGAAGCGGCCATTGTTGGCTCGGACAATGTCATCTTGGCTCAGCGGCGCCGTGAGGGGCGAAACTGATTGACCGTCTTTGCCCTTGCTGTAAAGGTCGAAATCGCTGTTAATAGGTGCTAGATTCTTGTCTTTGCGCAGCCCCCCCACGCCAGCCTTACCCTTCCCAGCAGAGGCCGGAGCGCCGCTGTCATCGATACGGGTGTAGAGATAGGGATTGCCCCAAGGGTCTTTTAGGCTAACACCCATTGCCGCCAGTGAATCCGGCAAATATCCCTTTTCGCTTTTGAAGATATAAATATTCCGCACAATGCCCCCAATATCCACGACCGCCTGTGTCGCGCGGGCTTTTTCTACAAACCGGTTGTAGCTGGTCATCGCGATAGAGACGAAAATACCTATGATAGCGACAACTAACATGAGTTCGATGAGTGTGAAGCCGCGGTGAGCCGACGGTGTGCTGGGCATTATACCGTTATTCACACGATAGGACGCGCGCGCAGGAATGTCTCTCTCGGTGGTATTTGCTTCATCATCGATTGAAGCTAACAAGGCTTTCAGATTAACTAGTTTCGTTTCTTTTTCCTCTAAAAGTCTTGCCTCTGCTATTGTGGATTCGCTAGCAGATTGATATGGTCGTTGAGCTATTTTATCGTTCACAAGCGACTCAAAACGCTCACCGATTACGGCCCTAATTTTTTCTGCCATTACCTTCCCCTATTATGTATTGAATCATACAATATATTTGAGATTAAAAATACATTAAGAAAAATTGGAAATTATAGTGGGAAATTTGTGCATGTTGTTATTGCTAGATTCGACAAAAGTTAAGTAGCAAATTGCTTACAAAGCTTATTGGAGCATAACACCCCGTTGCTATAATAAAGTTTTTCGGCTGCGGCGCAGAGCCACCGAGATGGGGACATCCCGAAAAGACTTCACCGTTCAACGCGACTGCCTTACGCGGTCCTACGCCTGTTTCAGTAACCCACAGTGCTCAGAGCTCATGTCCTGGGGTTAGGGTGGTCGAACTCACTGAAGACAGTTCGTCGGATCGACTAGTAGGTGTGCTTCGTGCAAGTAATGAAGTTGACACCGCTGGAGTAAGCGCTCCAGGCGAGCATGCTTATACTGGTGCAGAGCGAAGTGATATTCATGCTGCTACCGTTATTTCGAAGCGATAGCTAGGAAAGATGGTGGAACCGAAAGTCCAATTATTGGGAATCTGGCTAATTTAACCACAACAGGAGTCCTTCAATATATCAAATTTAAATGGCCGCTTTTGTTATTGGAGTAGATATTTCAGAGTTCGATATGGCTGCTTGTGGCACTAAACGCTCATTTGATATCCTCATGCTCGTATGACCGCAATATGCCGTACAACCGACACTGATATAAAAAGTCCTTAGAGGCGACGCTCGTTTTTGAGCACACTCAAAATCCCAGTTTTTAATAAAAGCACAAAACTATAATTTTATCCTTTATCTATAATGTGACTAATCAATACAAACTTTTCATAAAATACTAAGCACGACATAATATCTCGCCTGTCTAAGTCAGAGTGAAATTTAATATGACTCTGACCTCCAACTCTGACCTCAACTGTGCTTAAGATTGCAGATATTGCGTCATTAACAGCACCAATCCATAGCCACTTGAGTATGAAATTAAAAGCAAAAGTGAATATTTGCCGTAGCGAGCAAATGTTAAGCCTTGCACCTTGCTCATTGCAACGATGCCTGCGGCAGAGCCAATTACTAATAACGAGCCTCCCACACCAACAGCGTAGGTTAATGACATCCATTCGCTGAATGACATGTTAATATTAGCTTTTAACAACGCGGCCGTTAACGGCACATTGTCTATCATTGAGGATAAAATCCCCATAATATAATTGGCTATCACTGGCGGGAACATGGTGTAAATGTCTAAGAGTGAGTGTAATGCATGAATATGCTCTAACATCCCGACAATTAACAACACGCCTAAAAAGAACAACAATGTGTCAAATTCTATATATCTGATGTAGTCCAAAATAGGGTCTTTGTCATTATCTTTGGCCATAAAATTAGCGACTAAGAACATAATTGACATGCCTGCCAAAAAACTCAACATAGGCGGAATAGCAAACAGCACGTTACCAACTAAGGTTAATATTATAGTGGATAAAAAAGTCACAGCGATAGTGTAATCTACGGGTCTTATGTGGTGATGCTGCTTTTTAATTTTAACTTTACCCTGCAAGCCAAAACTGAGTAAGCTTGCCAGCACTATTACCCCAGAAAACGAAGGTAAAATAAGCCAAAGCAGTTGTGTAATTGTGACTTTTTCCTGCAAAAATATCATCAATGTTGTGACATCGCCGGTGATTAAAGACACCCCGCCTGAGTTGACCGAAAATACCACTAAAACAGCAAACCGCATGGTTTGATTAGCCGGTAAGCCTAGTGATAGCACCAATGCAATGGATACCAGTGTCGCGGTAATATTATCGGCTAAGGAAGAGAAACAAAAGCTGAATATAGCGGTCATAAACAGCAATTTTTTCAGGCTAATCTGATTCGGCATGATCACGTTTAACATGCTTTCAATTAGGCCTTTTCGATTTAAATAAGCGACAAAGGTCATAGCGGCAACAAGAAAAAGCCAAAGTGTTGATATTTCGGTAATATTAATAAACAAGTTCTTTTCAACGGCTTCTAAACCAGATCCCTTATTGGCATCAATAAAAAGAATTATCCAAGCTGTGGTGCCCAATAACAATGTCGTTTTAGCTTTATTGACATGTATGAGCTCTTCAAATATGACGCCTAGCAGCGCAGCAATGGCGATGCCAATGAGTATCCAATCTATCATGTTGCGAGTCTCTAAGGTAAGTGCTCAAGAGGAAAGGGCGGGAGTATACGCTTTATCTGCGATGTAAAGAATACAACTATGGTAATAGATACTGGTGCTACAACTTTTACGCAAAATAGTTAGTTTTTTGATTTACATTAATTTCGCGCAAACAATAATTAATTCGGCGATAAATAAATAGAAGTTAGATATGAAGTTAGTAAGAACTGATTAACATCAGAGGTAAATCTTAAGTTTGAAATGGGAAACGCCTGTAAGATGGCGTTTCCCAACGTTTAGCGGTTGTTGTTACCAGCCACAATTTCGTTCTTCGTTTTGCTTGTCTAGCCATACCTTCAACGGCGCAAAATAAGCCTCTATTGTCGAGGCATCCATATCAGGCGAGCCCGTCAAAGTTGTCATTGCTTCCTGCCAAGGTCGACTCTTACCCATTTCTAGCATGTTATTTAGCGCTTCTCCAGCTTCTTTGCTGCCGTAAATTGAGCAACGATGTAAGGCTTCCTCGCTACCAGCAATGTCGCACAAGGCTTTGTGAAATTGAAACTGCAGCACATGCGCTAGGAAGTAACGTGTATACGAAACGTTAGCAGGAACGTGATACTTCGCACCTGGATCGAAAGCGTTAGCCGAGCGCTCAACGGGTGCTGCCACTCCTTGATATTTTTCGCGCAACTCCCACCAAAGCTGATTGTATTGCTCTGGGGTCGTTTCGCCTGCAAGTACTTTCCAGCGCCACTGATCTACCATTAGACCAAATGGGATAAAGGCAATTTTGTCCAGCGCCACTTTCAATAGCATGCCAATGTCATTTGACTCGTCAGGTATATCCTCAATTAACCCAATTTGCTGTAAATAAGTCGGTGTGATAGACAGCGCAATAGTGTCGCCAATTGCCTCGTGGAAGCCACTATTGGCAGAACCTCTATATAGCATCGGTTGGTCTTTGTAAGCGCGCTGATAGTAGTTATGGCCTAATTCGTGGTGAATAACATTAAACTCTTCACCGGTTTTTTGAATACACATTTTAATGCGCAAATCGTCTTTTTCATCTACATCCCACGCCGATGCATGACACTGAACGTCGCGTTCTGCCGGTTTTTGGAACATCGAACGTTCATAAAAAGTATCTGGGAGTGGAGCAAAACCGAGTGAAGAAAAGAAGCCCTCAGCTTGTTTCACCATTTTTATTTCATCATATCCTTGCTCTGCTAATGCTTTTGTCACATCAGGTACGTTCATTTCTTGTTCGGGTTTGACAAGGTCGTAAATGTTGCCCCAGCTTTGTGCCCACATATTGCCGAGCAGATGCGCTGGAATCGGCTTGTCTAGCGGGACGATTTCTTCACCGTAGTGTTCAGATAGCTCAGCTCTAACATGACAATGCAATGAGTTATAAAATGGCTGAATTTGGCCCCATAAACGGTCGAGCTCCTTTGGGAAAGCTTCCGCCGGCATGTCGTATTTAGCGCGCCACAATTCCGATGTATTGGCATAGCCCAACTCCACAGCACCTTTATTCGCAATGCCTACTTGCTCAACAAACATCTCTTTCATGGGCACAGACACTTCGCGCCAGCCTTTCCAAAACTCTAACATCAAAGCGGGATCGCGACTCACCGCCATTTCTGAACTCATTTCAACAAGAGAAAAACATTCGTTTTCACTGCGGCAGTATTTTCCTGCGCCATAAATACCGGATAAATCTGAGCCAATTGCGGCCAAGCGCTCTGCTTTAGCAGGGTCGGCTGGAGGAGCAATTTCTAAACCTGATTTCAACAAATCTAGTTGCCTGCGCGTATTTGCATCTACGACTACGTCATTAAACTTAGCCGCTTCTACAGCGTACTTCGCCCACATTACTGACAATTGCTCGCCCAGATATGCATCAACCTGCGCGTTGTCATAGTTGATGTTGGTTGCGTAGGCCCATGCAGCATGAGACGCCGGTTTGTTCAAGCGAGTGATGTCAGCATCTACTTTTTGCAAGAATGCTTTTGCATCATCTGCAGTGAAGGTTAGGGCTTGAGGCTCTGTTGAACTTGTGTTGTTTGGCGAGCAGCCAGCGCAAAGGGAAATCACGATTGATGCCAATACTGAAAGTTTGGTTTTATTCATATTATTATTCTTCTTTGGTGAATAGGCTTATGCTTTTAACGATTACTATAGTCTCATTTTTCACAATAATCGATTGGCGTTGAAATTAGCTGCTTATGGTGCCGTGGACACTAAGTTGGCGTTGCCTTGATGATGCTTCGTTTGCCGCACTTGTTTCATCATCGACGACTCTGGTGGAACGACGATCGCATTGATGGCATCGGCAATTAAGCTTTTTGTAATTCGCGCAGGGACATTAATGCTGAATTTGACCACTTTGTCATTTTTTACATACGCATACTGGGTTGCAAAAAGTGGTTCTGAGTTGGTTTGCAGTGTTGCTTCAAATCCAAACACACGGACATCTTTGAGGCCTGCAAGATTGTCCAATTCGTAAATTTCGGACATGGATAGTGCTTCTTTCCCCAATGCTTTGCTTATGGTTCGAATATCTTGTTGTTCGCGCAATAACTCATCTCGGCTTTGTGTAACCACTGAATCGTCGCTTTTTAGCGGATAAACATAAACGTCGAACACTGCAAGCTCAAAGTCTTTGTGAATATAGCGCGACAGCATGCCTTTTAGAGGGTCATTAAATAAGTGTTGACGCGATAGTGCAAAGTCACCAATTTGCTGTGGTACTTTCAGTTCGTTTTTATAATCGCTTGCGCCTAAAAATTGATAAAGAAATTCCGCACTGAATAGTTGTTTGCTCAATGCGCTTTCAACCCACTCGTTTAAAAGTTTATTGCTTGCTTCAGAGATACTGTCAGCCACTCTCGCCATATTGGTATCTAAAACTGCTGTTAATTGAATATCGTCAATCGCAATGCCATGCCACTGAGCCGTAACTTCTAAAACCAACTTTTGAACTGAATTTTCCGTATTTTTTATTGTTGCGCTCCCAATAAGGAGTTCGTACTCCGAGCTTTCGAGCGCTTTAATTACGTTCCTTTCTGCATCGATTTGTTGCAAGGCGGCGAGTAAGCTAGGTTGAGACAACACATTTAATTCACATCGAATAGTAGTGTCAGTTTCGCAGTAAGTTTCAAATTCTTCTGTAAGGTGAGCAGCGTAAATATTGACATCGCTAGAGTGAACAACATTAGCCTCTGGCTCAACGGAATATGCGTGGGCCGCATTAACTGGAGAAATTAGCAATAAACCAAAGGCGAGGGAATAAAAGCAACGGTCAAAGAATGATAACAGAGCAAACCGTTTTTTTATGAAGGCTGTTTTTTTGTTTGCATTGCTTTCGCTAAAGGGTTCTTTGAGTCTATCTGTCATCCTTGGCATCTGTATCCCTTATTATTTTTAATACTTATTGTATATTTTTACTGACTTACCGGCTCACTGAAATTATATATACAAAGCTAAATTGTCTCTGACTCGGAAAATCAGTGTAGGTAGGAGATTAACAGATAATTTTAAAGATAAAAAGTAAATAAAGTGTAAATAAATCAAACGCCTGAGCTGACATTTGATGTCGCAATTGTCGTGTTGATTATTGCTTTTTAAGTGTGATTTCCTGAACTTTTGCAATCACACTGCCATCACTAACACGTGTTTCAATGACATCGCCCTTTGCAAGTTGGGCGACACTGCGCACAACCTTATCGTTTTTAAACGCAATACTGTAGCCGCGGGACAGCGTTGATAATGGACTCACCGAATGTAAAATATCTGCGATCCTTTGCAATTGGTAACGTTTATCAGAAAGCTGACGCTGCTGTATAGAGGTCAATTTTTCACTAACTTTTTGCAACTGTTGCTGCTTTTCCTTTATCGCATTGCTTGGAGATATGTGTTGTAAACGTAGCGTGAGTTTGTCGCTTCTGTTCTGATCACCATTTAACTTTGCAGCGATGGACTGCGATAAACGCATCATCAAGCTATCCGCGTGTTGACTTGCCTGTCTTATTTGTACCGCCGGATGTACATTTGACAGCCGCGACTGCACTAACTGAAGTTTGTAGTCGATACGTTTTAAATGTTGCTGAAACACTTGCGCTAATCTGTGCTGCTGCTGTTGGATGTGTCTTTCTAACTGACTTTTATCCGTGCTAACTAACTCAGCTGCGGCAGATGGGGTTGGTGCGCGCATATCCGCTACATAATCAGCAATAGTGACATCGACTTCATGACCAACAGCTGAGACGATGGGTAATTTAGATTCAGAGATAGCGTAGGCAACGATTTCTTCATTGAATGCCCAAAGGTCTTCTAAGGAACCTCCACCACGACCTACAATGAGCAAATCGACTTCATCTCTTTTATTAGCAATGTTAATTTGTTCAGCAATACTCTTAGCCGCCGTTTCGCCTTGTACTAAGCTAGGATAGATAATAACTTCAATGCTAGGATTTCTGCGTTTTAAAACATGCAATATGTCATGTATTGCCGCACCGGTTGGTGAGGTCACTACGCCGAGCTTTTTTACACTCTCAGGTAATGCTTGTTTCGCATCCATGGCAAACAAACCTTCAGCTGATAGTTTTGCTTTAAGTGCTTCATAAGCTTGCTTTAGCTGCCCGAGTCCTTCTGGCTCCATATGCTCTGCAATTAGCTGATAATCGCCTCTTGCTTCGTATAAACTTAAACTACCGCGCACGATAACCTTGTCGCCGGCTTTTGGCGTAAATTTGATACTTCTATTAGCGCCTTTGAACATTGCCGACTTAATTTGCGCTTTACTGTCTTTTAAAGTGAAGTACCAGTGACCAGAAGCTGCCGCTACAAAATTTGATAATTCGCCAGACACCCAAACCTGTCCAATTTCAGATTCTAAAACTTGTCTTGCTAGCCTATTTAAGCGCGTAACAGAGATAATGCTGGGTTGTTTTGGAGAGGTAGAAAACATAATTCACTTTTTTTATTCATTTGAGTGCGAATTGTAGTTTACCTAAATATAAAAAAACACTACAATTGCACCGCAATTAGCCACTGTCCTAAGGTGTTACTTGCATGTTAAGAATTACTAAAGAAGCGTTAACTTTTGATGACGTTTTACTCGTCCCCGGTCACTCCACTGTTTTACCCCACACTGTCGATTTAAAAACACGCTTAACCCGCGGCGTTACCTTAAATATGCCATTGATTTCAGCAGCAATGGATACAGTTACTGAAGCTCGCCTTGCGATTGCATTAGCGCAGGAGGGAGGAATTGGCTTCATTCATAAAAATATGACGCCTGAAAGCCAGGCTGCCCATGTTCTGCAAGTAAAAAAATATGAAAGCGGCGTTGTTTCCGATCCTGTCACTGTTAGTAAAGATGCGACGATTGGCAATGTCAAAGCGATGAGTAAGCAACTAGGCTACTCTGGTTTTCCCGTCGTTGACGAAGAAAACAACTTAATTGGTTTGGTTACCGGTCGTGATTTACGTTTTGAAAATCGCCTCGATCAACCTATCAGTAAGGTAATGACACCAAAAGAAAAGCTAGTCACGGTGAAAGAAGATACTAACCCTGACGTCGTGATGGATTTAATGCATGAGCACAGAATTGAAAAAATTCTGGTTGTCGACGACGCATTTAAGCTAACCGGCTTGATCACCGTGAAAGATTTCCAAAAAGCAAAAAGCAAACCCAATGCGTGTAAAGACGCAAAAGGTCGCTTGCGTGTAGGTGCAGCTGTTAGTGTCGGACCTGGTACTGATGAGCGTATTAAATTACTGGTTAACGCAGGTGTTGATGTTTTGCTTATCGACACATCGCATGGTCACTCGCAGGGCGTGATCGATCGCGTTAAAAAAGTGCGAGCAGATTATCCAAATATCCAGATTATTGCTGGTAACGTTGCCACAGGTGAAGGCGCAAAAGCGCTAGCAGATGCTGGCGTTGATGCAGTTAAGGTTGGTATCGGCCCTGGTTCAATTTGTACTACACGAATAGTAACCGGCTGCGGCGTTCCGCAAATCACGGCAGTATCAGACGCAGTTGAAGCATTGGAAGGCACTGGTATTCCGGTTATCGCAGATGGCGGTATTCGCTTCTCTGGTGATATTGCAAAAGCATTGGCGGCGGGCGCTAGCTCGGTAATGGTCGGCAGTATGCTGGCTGGGACAGAAGAAGCGCCGGGTGAAGTAGAATTGTACCAAGGCCGTTACTATAAGTCTTATCGTGGGATGGGATCTTTAGGTGCAATGAATCAGAGTAACGGTTCATCAGATCGTTATTTCCAAGACAGCAGCAATGCAGAAAAGTTAGTGCCGGAAGGTATTGAAGGTCGCGTCGCCTATAAAGGGCCTATTTCAACTATTATTCACCAACAGCTGGGGGGCTTGCGCTCGGCAATGGGACTGACTGGTTGTGCAGATATTGAAGAACTGCGCACTAAGCCACAGTTTGTGAAAGTAACCGCAGCGGGCATGGGTGAGTCTCATGTACACGATGTGAGTATTACGAAAGAAGCTCCAAATTATCGTTTAGGATAAACCAAAGACGTCTCTAAAGGGCTGGTGTAGGTTGTTAACCTTCGCGTCTCAGCCCTTTTTCATTTTTAGAAGTAGGTAAAATAATGTCTGCAAATATACATAGTCAGAAAATCCTTATCCTTGATTTTGGGTCTCAGTACACGCAATTGATCGCAAGACGCATTCGCGAAATTGGCGTTTATTGCGAACTTTGGGCATGGGATGTGACAGAGGATCAAATTCGCAACTTTGCACCCGACGGTATCATCTTATCGGGTGGCCCTGAGTCGGTAACTGAAATGGGCTCGCCCCGAGCACCGCAATATGTATTCAATGCTGGCGTACCTGTACTAGGCATATGCTACGGCATGCAAACTATGGCGCATCAGCTTGGTGGAACCGTGCAAGGTTCTGATATTCGTGAATTTGGCTATGCACAAGTGGAAGTGTTAACAGCGTCAACAATTTTTGATGGCATTGTGGACGAGACAAATCATAACGGTAACGCATTATTAGACGTTTGGATGAGCCATGGTGACAAAGTTATTAAAGTGCCAGACAGCTTTAGTACAATAGCGCAAACGCCAAGTTGTCCGCATGCTGCGATGGTTAACGAAAAGAAACACTTTTACGGCGTACAGTTTCACCCAGAAGTAACACACACCAAGCAAGGCCTTGAACTTTTAAAACGTTTCGCGTTCGATATTTGTAAGTTAGAGGCTTTATGGACACCCGCTAATATTATTGAAGATGCAATAGAACGCATAAAAGAAAAAGTCGGTGATGATGAAGTAATATTAGGCCTGTCGGGCGGTGTTGATTCTTCAGTCACAGCGATGCTGTTACATCGCGCCATTGGGAAAAACCTAACTTGCGTATTTGTTGACAATGGCCTTCTGCGATTACATGAAGGCGAACAAGTCATGGACATGTTTGGCGACAAGTTTGGACTCAACATCATCAAGGTAGATGCTGAAGAACGTTTCTTAACCGCACTTGCAGGCGTTGAAGAACCTGAAGCTAAACGCAAAGTGATTGGTGGTGAGTTTGTTAAAGTATTTGACGAAGAATCTCATAAGTTAGCAAATGCTAAGTGGTTAGGACAGGGCACAATATATCCTGATGTAATTGAGTCAGCGGGCTCTGCAACCGGAAAAGCACACGTCATTAAATCGCATCATAACGTCGGTGGACTGCCTGACGACATGAACATGGGCTTGGTTGAACCTTTGCGCGAATTGTTTAAAGATGAAGTTCGCAAAATTGGTTTAGAGTTGGGTTTACCATACGATATGCTATTTAGACATCCATTTCCTGGGCCAGGACTGGGCGTGCGCGTGCTCGGCGAAGTTAAAAAAGAATATTGTGATTTGTTGCGCCGTGCTGATGCTATCTTTATTGAAGAACTACATGCGGCTGATTTATATCAAAAAGTGAGTCAGGCCTTTACTGTCTTTTTACCAGTAAAATCGGTAGGCGTGATGGGCGACATGCGCAAATACGATTGGGTCGTTTCACTTCGAGCCGTAGAAACTATCGATTTTATGACTGCGCATTGGGCTCACTTACCCTATGACTTCTTAGGTAAGGTTTCTAATCGGATTATCAATGAAATCGATGGTATTTCGAGAGTGGTATACGATATTTCAGGTAAGCCACCCGCTACAATTGAATGGGAATAATTAATTAATTTTTTTTAACCCCATTGAGAATTCTCCCGCGTTAGTTCAATGACAACACACAAATGTCATTTGAAACCGGGAGAATTTTTATGCAAACACCTCAAGACTACAACACAATTAATGCGATAAGTTCAAAAAACTCTTATCGCACGTCGCGAAGAAATGCACCAATATTAAACGGAACAGGCACGCCTACAGGCGTCAATACCTCGTCCATAAGCAATGTACGCGGAGCTTCAATCGGCATGCCTAGATTAGCTGGCTCTATTGTCATTGGCGGTGCTGCAACCTTCAGTATTTTTGTTCTTATGCATCATTTAATATCTAATGATGACATTCATATTCCAGTTGTTGAGCCAATGACTTTTATTTCGTCGGTTTATGAAGAAAAAGATGAAAGTCTCAACACCGATCGCAAAGAAATTAAACCTCCACCTGAGGTAATAACTCCACCAGACCGTATTGTAGAGCCTATAGTGACGTCCGAGGTTATTGGAATTGGTTTAATTGATGAGATAGGTTTAACTATTGAGCCTGTAGGTAACGATAGTAAGATTACAGGGTTTGGGCAAACATCAGATGCAAGGCCTATTGTAAGAATAGACCCTGAGTATCCGCCTGTTGCTTCTCGCGATGGTATTGAAGGTTGGGTTGAACTGAGTTTCAGTATTGATGAAAGTGGGGCGGTACAAAACGTTAACGTCACTGACTCAGAGCCCAAACGGATATTTGATCGTGCGGCAAAACGCGCACTACAACGCTGGAAATACCAGCCGAAAAGGGAGCAAGGTAAAACTGTTGTGCAAGAAGGATTGAGTGTTATTCTTGAGTTTAAAATGTCGACATAGAGTAGCTACTAGATCTTATCAGTAACGTTAATAGAGAGATGACTATTTCGTGAGTATTTCCCTAAACTTGAAAAGCCTGTTTACGGGTTTTTCAATTACAAAAATGAGCAATGAAGAGCTTATTCAGCGATATGCTGTGAAAAAGGAGAGTCATCTTCTTGGCCAGCTGTATGATAATTGCGAGCGTGATCTTTACCATTTTTTATTGAGTTTAAGTGATAGTCAGCTTGCTCAAGAAGTCGCACAACGCACATGGTTAAAAGTGATCGAAAAGTCACACCTATATACTGAACATGGCTCATTTAAGTCTTGGTTGTTTACAATTGGCCGTCGTTGTTTAATTGACGAATATCGCACACAAGGTCGTTTTCACGAATTATTTGCTGATTCGATTGAGGATGACAAAGTGCTTGATTCATCGCTATCTGACAATAGGCATGACGGTTCAGCAAATCTAACAAATTTAGAATTGGTTTATGCAAGCGAATCGAACTCCTCCTTAATTCATCAATTTAATATTGCTTTGGGACTACTGCCGTTTCCTCAAAAAGAAGCGTTTTGTTTGCAGCAAGAAGGGTTTTCTTTCGCTGAAATTGCAGAATTAACCTCATCTGAAGTTGAAACAGTTAAAAGTCGCATCCGCTATGCGAAACGCGCGTTAAAAAAATATTTGGAGAAATATCGTGACTGACGATAAACAAAATACTGACGCCAAGTCCAATGCCGACGACGTGCTTAGTTCTCTGTATGAAAAAGATAAAATGAGAGAACCGTCACCAAGTGCTATTAGACGCAATGTTATGCTGGCTGCAAATAAAGAAGCGTTGGCGTCAAGTAGCATCGGCAACCAATTGAAGCGCTGGATGCAAACCTCAAAATCACTCATCGCTGCGACTGCCATGATTGCTTTAGTAGCGGCAGTTTGGATTGGGCAATATAAGTTGGAGCGGGGAGCATTTAACCAAAATCAATACACGAATGTGCAAATTCACAGTTTATCTGAGCCTCAAGAGTTAGCGAGTAATAACATTCGCTTAAAGTACGATGCAGCTTACAAAGAATTTTTGCAGCAGCAGGGAACATTGACAGCCCACCATCAATCTCCGGCAAAACTGCGCTTAAATGATAACGGTTGGACGCTAGCGACTTGCAAAAATGAACTCCTGCAAATCAGCGACGAATTACTGAACATTCTGAAAGACGTGCAGCGAATAGATACAAATTTAGTTATAGGTGATTCGGTTAATATTTTATTTGCGATGGACGGGAGAATTATTCAAATCGTTAAGTCACCAGAGCCTTTGAGGTGCTAGGAATTGGTAGTTCTTGAGTAGTTAGTCAAAGCAATTCGTGTGACTTTCGAATGGCCACATATTTTGCTGAAAGTCTTTGAGTCGATATTGTGTTCTTATTATCTTTGGCAATAGGTTGTATGTTCTTATGGGAAAATCACAGCGAAGTCGCGAAGCAAAACAATGTGACAGCTGCGGTAAAATCGAAGCGGTGTTGTACAGGATCAGGTTGAGTTCGCAAGTCCCTTGGATATTTGCCTGCTCAGTTTGTCAAACAAAGGCGAAAACTCAAGCCGCATATCAATATGGCGGCACATGGAAACAAACAAAGCGAAATTAGTAAGCGAATAAACCCCGCATTCAATCAGAAAAACATCAAGGGGCCAGGTACCTTGAATCGCAAAAGGTCACGGTTAAGACCGCAGTGCCAGGTTCATTGAAACTTCAAGGAACCTGGCCCCTTGATTTTTGCGCCTTGTTTTCGTTTATATGGCTAGGCAGTTATTATTGTCTCGGCTTTTTTTTATAAGTTCATCATTTGCGACATAGTCACTTTTTGCCATGCGGTCGTATAAGACAACGTTTGCAGTGGCCGCTAAATTCATGCTGTTGCGAGTGGGAATATATACAACGTGATCACAAGCAGCAACGATATCTTCAGGCACGGATGCATCTTCAGGACCAAATATGTAAAACGCATTCTCAGGATGCACAAATTCAGGTAATGGAATGGCACCCTCAACCAGCTCTATAACAACTTTGCTGGCATCTTTTGGTGCGATTGCTAATAAGTCATCGACCCCAATGGTAGGGATTATGTGTCGCATTTGTCGCGTGTCGGCATTAAAGTCTTTCGCATAGCCAAAGCGCTGACCTGTATAAAAAACAGCGCTAGCGCCATAGCAACCACAAGCGCGTAAAATTGAAGCAACATTTGTTGCCGATTTAGGGTTGACCAAGCCAATACTGACTAAACCATAACCCGACCATCGTTTGAAGTCGGCATGCGTTTCGTTTGAATTGACTAGATCCATGGTATTCGCGTATTTCATAAGTATACAAACTTTCTATTAAGTGCGTCGACAGTTTATCTATCAGAACAATTTCAACTGAATACCAAGCCCAATACGCTGCTGGTGTCGATTGTAATCAATGAGTGAGTCACCGTAGCCGTTAAAGTACTGTAGAAGCCAGTCATATCTATCATTAATAGGATAAGTAAGGTTGAATTCTATGCTGCCACGATTTTCGCTAAACGACAGGTTATTTGTAATTTTGGTGAGTAAGTTAACTTTACCGAAGTTAAAACCATAGCCAAGTTCGGCGTGACCTATAAAGTCAGTAATATCTGGATTGTCGTCACCTGTTGGATCTAGTTCAAACGTTTTTTCATCTTCTGGCAATCGATACCATGCCTTTAAATAATAAAACGAGTCAATATCGCTGAAAATAGCGGTAGCATAAAGACGATTCCAACTTCGCGACTTCAGTCCACTTTGGCCATTAGATTGATGGTTCAAACCAAGATTGAATTGATTAAATCGATAGCCGAGTATGTCCCAATCGGTTTGCCATTGATAAAACACTTCAGGTTCATAGTTGTTTTCACGAAACGGTTTTGAAGTTTCGCTGTTGTAAACCTGCCAAAAGCTGATTAATGTCATACCGAAGAAAACCCCGCTGGCATCGTCGTCCATCAAGTAGAGCGGCATGCTCACACTAATCTGATATTTGGCTTCAAATTTGTCGATGTTTTCATCTGTTAGGCCATCTACGCTGATCGCGTTGGGTGAACTCACATAAGTGAAAGGGAGAAGGTAATTTTGACGATATTGTGAAATAGAAAATGGGTTAACATTTGATTCTTTTACGCTTTTTACGCGTTTGTCCAATATTGAATTCGTCGTTTGATGGTTATCATTCGCTTCTTCAACGACTTGCTTAACCGATTTTACTATCTCTAACTCTGACTCTGGGGGTGGCGTTTCTTGAACGGGGGGTGTTGTTTCTTGAGCGTACGCTGAGTTTATGAAAATTAAGGTAAGAGCGGAAACACAAAACTTTGGTATATTGACTAATTTCAAACCGGTTCCTTTACGCGGCATTATTTTCGACGATAATACACGGAAACGACTTATATTTCGATTATTTGACCTTCTCGAGCACCAAAACAAATTAAGTCCATACCTCCTGCGTCTATAACGTCGTTACAATGAGCAATGATCTCGTCGATATCATCGTCGGTGCGCTCAGGGTCATGACTGTACAGTGCAAGTTGTTTTACCTTGCAAGCCATAGCCAGTTTCACGGCTTCCTCAGCGACACTATGGCCCCAGCCCGATTTTCCTGGCATATCCGATACAAGGTATTGAGCGTCATGGATAAGAAGGTCTGCGCCCGTTGCAAATTCGACAAAATCTAAAAAGTCGGTTTGTTTGCGATAAGGAGGATAGAGTTCATTGTCAGTAATGTACGCAATTTTAGAACCGTTTTCCTTAATAGTGTAACAACTGCCTCCCCCAGGATGATTCATTTTGAGTCGGCTTACTAGCGCGTTATTGATATACCATTCATCATCTTCTTGCACAGGACGAGGTATCACTTTTATGATGGCTGCAAGATCATTTTTATGAACTGGGAAATAAGAGCCTGTCATCTGATCGAGCACTGCCTCTGGCTGTTTCAAGTCCGTTAAGCCCGGTGTAATTAAGATTTCGCGATTAGGTTGGTATATTGGAATGAAAAAGGGAAAACCTTGAATGTGATCCCAATGGTTATGGCTTAGCAAAATGTGTACAGGTGTTTTTTTACCCGCGAGCTTTTTACCGAGTTCGCGTATACCAGTGCCGGCATCCAATACAATATCGCTGCCGTCGGCCAATTCCACATGCACGCATGCAGTGTTACCACCATAGCGTATAAACTCTGCGCCTGGTGCTGGTGTGGAACCGCGAACTCCACAAAAAGTGATCTTCATATATGCTTTAGCCTAAATTTTTGATGTACTCAAGCAGGTTATCGACCTCTAACAAAGTTTTTTCACCTGATTTTCTATTTTTTATTTCAAGCTGCTGATTATCAAGATTCCGCTCGCCAATTACAACGCTGTAAGGTATGCCAATTAATTCCATATCATTAAACATGACACCTGGACGCTCTTTTCTATCATCAAATAACACTTCGATACCAGCGTCACATAAGTCTTTGTAGAGTTTTTCAGCAACTTCTTGGATACGAGGAGATTTGTGCATATTCATCGGAATAATAACAACTTTGAACGGCGCGATGCTTTCGGGCCAGATAATGCCGTATTTATCATTGTTTTGCTCAATGGCTGCCGCGACAATGCGTGTAACACCGATGCCATAACAACCCATCTGTAGGACGTCATGTTTACCAGATTCAGTTAACACGCCACAATTCATTGCTTTTGAATATTTATCACCAAGTTGGAAAATGTGGCCAACCTCGATACCTTTGGCAATCGCGAGTGTTCCCTTTCCATCGGGTGAGGGGTCGCCGGTGACTACGTTGCGGATATCAGCCACTGTGTATGTTTTCACATCTCGTTGCCAGTTGGCTCCGGTAAAGTGTTGTGCTTCTTTATTCGCACCGCAAACGAAATCAGACGCTGTTTCTGCACTGCGGTCAACGATAATTGGAAGATCAAGCTCTACAGGCCCTAAAGAGCCAAAACCACAGTTAAGTATAGCTTTTACCGCGGCTTCGTCCGCCATTTGCAGTGGCGAAGCAACGAGTGCTAACTTTTCCGCTTTAATGCTGTTTAAACTGTGATCACCACGTAATATTAGGGCAACAAACTCATGTCCTGAATCTTCGTCAGCTTTTACGATCAACGTTTTCACCGTTTGTTTTACGTCGCAGCCAAGCAATGCTGATACCTTCGCAATTGTTTTCGCATCAGGGGTATCGACAAGCTGAAGCTCAGCAGCACCCTCTATCGCTTCTCCTAAGGCAACTGCTTCGGCAAGCTCCACATTCGCTGCATAGTCAGATGTATCACTGTAAGCAATATCATCCTCACCCGAGTCGGCTAATACATGAAACTCATGCGAAACTGCACCACCGATTGAACCTGAGTCCGCAATAACAGGGCGATACAATAAACCAATTCTTTCAAATATATTGCAGTAAGCCTGATGCATTATTTGATAAGTCTGATCTAGACTTTCTGCGTCGATATGAAACGAATACGCATCTTTCATAATAAACTCTCGGCTGCGCATAATGCCAAACCTAGGGCGTACTTCGTCACGAAATTTGGTTTGAATCTGATACAAATTTAGCGGGAGCTGCTTATAGCTGCTAACTTCATTCTTAACAAGGTTGGTGACAACTTCTTCATGCGTTGGACCAAGTACGAAATCTCGATTGTGACGGTCCTTTATGCGCAATAACTCTGGTCCATAGTCGTCCCAACGACCAGACTCTTCCCATAAGTCACCGGGTTGAACAACGGGCATCGATATTTCGATTGCGCCAGCTTTGTTCATCTCATCTCTCACTATGGCAGCTACTTTATTAACGACTCTTAAGCCAGTAGGGAGCCAATTATATAAACCAGAGGCAAGTTTGCGAACCATACCGGCGCGAAGCATAAGTTGATGGCTAATAACTTCAGCTTCAGCTGGTGTTTCTTTCTGAGTAGCAAGTAAATATTGAGAGGTACGCATGGTGTTTAGGTAACCTTGAAGTTTTTCTAACGATGTCAGAGACTAAAATACATTTAATCGAGAAGTTTAACAGCGCGCAGAGTGGCAACAAAGCATAAAATGAAGAAACTCTTTATTTATTTTTTTATTACACTTTCACCGATTCATTAACTCTTGAACGATTCGGCCGCTTGCTTACTATTTAGCTTCAATATCAACAACGTAATTTATTGCCTCACGTACTTGCCATTTGACATCGTAACAGTATAAAAGGACTGAATATGTTTTTTCATCTTGCGTCCCTGATTTGTATGCTGGGCGAGGATCTTGCTCTAAAATATTCTGCAATAGTACTTCAAAGTCAGGGTGCTTGTGCAGCAGTTTATTAAGCTTTACACGGGCAAGCGCAGAGTAGTGGACCTGCAGCATCGTGTCGGGAGCAAATTCAGCAAACCCGCAAGAGGCATCGCTTATACTGTCGGCGTACCGTATATAAGGTTTAATATCGATAATAGGTGTTTTATCGAGTAAATCGACGCCTGCCACTACGAGCTCATTTTTGCTATTGAGCCCTAGATTTTTCACGACGGAAAGGCCGATAGGATTTGGTCGAAACGTGCTTCTGCTGGCGAATACGCCCACCTTTTCGTTGCCGCCTAGGCGAGGAGGGCGAACCGTATCTTTCCATCCCCCCTGTAGATTGTCATGAAATATAAAGCTTATCCATAGATGTGAAAATTCATCGAGTCCGCGGCATGCATTTACTGGATTGATATCGGATGAAAATTGAATAACACCCGTTGCTTTGCTAATTGAGTGTGACTGCCGTGGAATACCAAATTTCTGTTTAAAAGGGGTAGAGATAATACCGATTGAACGAAACTCAAAACCTGCTGCATTTGTACTTCCTGCATTACTATTTCGTTTGGTCATGTGAGCCAAGCAATTGCTGAAAAAACGCTTTTCCTAATTTCTCGGCGTGCTTGATGTTGCGGACGGGAATATTTTCAGGATTCGGAAACGTCTCGAGCGCTAATTCTAAGCTTTCTTCACGAATGATATGTAACATCGGAAAAGGTGAACGATTGGTATAGTGGCTGGTGGCATCGGCCGGTGCGTCAGCAAACATATAGTCTGGATGAAAGGTGGCTAGCTGAAAAACACCTTCGTATTGTTCTTGTTTTAACAAGCTATTAGCAAGGTCTACTAAATCTAAGTAATCGAAGAAATCTTTGACACCGTTAGTGATAATGAGTAGCGTCGTTTCAACGTTGCTTTGGTTTTCTAATAACTGCATTTCATCTAGTAATGCCTGCAAAATTAGCCCGTTATCAGTTTCTTCAGTTGCAAGGGCACGAATGCGGTCACTATCACGCTCTTTGCGTGCGAAGGGGCAGAAATTTTCACCGATAATGACTTTATCAACCCAATGTAGTGTCTGTTCAACCGCTGTTTGAGTTGTCATGCTACTGTTCCTTTAAAGCCGCTTTTTTAGCGTTATGGCTGTGAAATTTCACATAGGCCTCGAGCGTATTTTCAATCAGACTGGCAACTGTCATCGGTCCAACGCCGCCGGGTACGGGAGTAATCCAGTCAGCGCGTTCTTTCGCTACCTCAAAATCAACATCACCGGTCAGCTTGCCGTTCTCCAAGCGATTGATACCCACATCAATCACGATAGCACCTTCTTTTATCCATTCTCCAGGAATGAAGTGCGGCTTACCAACAGCAACTACCAGCAAATCGGCGCGCATCACATGCTCTTTCAACTGTTTCGTAAATTTATGGCACGTTGTGACCGTGCACCCAGCTAACAATAGCTCTAAACCCATAGGCCGGCCCACAATATTTGAAGCACCCACAATGACAGCATCCAATCCTTTGACCGGGCGCTTGGTGGCTTCGATCATGGTCATAATCCCCTTCGGGGTGCATGGGCGTAGCGCTGGCATGCGCTGTGCCAATCGTCCGATGTTGTACGGATGAAAGCCGTCGACGTCTTTATGCGGATGTATTCGCTCTAGCACTTTCTCGGCATTTAAACCTGCTGGCAAAGGTAATTGCACTAATATGCCATCGATAGTGTCATCAAGATTTAACTCATCTACTAATGCCAGCAGTTCTTCTTCCGAGGTATCAGCTGGTAGGTTGAATGACTTGGAAACAAAGCCAACTTCTTCACACGCTTTCGTTTTGTTGCTCACATAAACTTTAGATGCTTCATTGCTACCCACTAAAACGACGGCTAGTCCGGGCATCCTTCTGTTTGCTTCCTTAAGTGTATCCACATAGGCATGTACGTTGTCTCGAACATGTTTGGCAATTTTTTTACCGTCTATTAAATGAGCAGTCATTGAGTATTCTTTTGTCGCAATAAGTCAGTGCGCGTAGTGTAATAAAATCAGTCACTAAAATACACTCTTATACAAACAACTTGTTTGCTTTTTAAGCAACTGAAAAAAAACTTAAATTCATTGTAAAAAGTGTTTGACGATACTAGGGCAAGTCGGTAATATGCGCCCCCCGTAGAGGTAGTGTTCTACCAATACGGTTTCGGTGAGTGGCGCAGCTTGGTAGCGCACCTGGTTTGGGTCCAGGGGGTCGTAGGTTCGAATCCTATCTCACCGACCATTTGCTTTTGATTCGACGAGCGTCCGTAGCTCAGCTGGATAGAGCACCCGCCTTCTAAGCGGGTGGTCGCAGGTTCGAATCCTGCCGGACGCGCCATGCGAATCTAGCAGGTCGAGTAAGTTGTAAAATGTTGTAAAGTGAAACAGTGGTGGGCGTAGCTCAGTTGGTAGAGCTCTGGATTGTGATTCCAGCGGTCGTGGGTTCAAACCCCATCGTCCACCCCACTTTTTCTGCTAAGTTCGATGTTGATTGGTCAACGCGCAATGTCGAACAAATAGCACCTTTGACAAGGAATAGTTTCGCGGGAGTGGTGGAATTGGTAGACACGCTGGATTTAGGTTCCAGTGCTTCACGGCGTGAGAGTTCAAGTCTCTCCTTCCGCACCATCTTATGTGTAGCCACACATAAAAAAAGCAAAATGTCGGTGAGTGGCGCAGCTTGGTAGCGCACCTGGTTTGGGTCCAGGGGGTCGTAGGTTCGAATCCTATCTCACCGACCATCTTTGTGAAAATATATATCTCAACAACAAATCAACAGCAAACGTCGAATCAGCAAATCTTCGTCCTATCTTCCGGCGCTCGCTAACAAAAATCCCAAATCCCAAATCTCAAAATTTCAAAGAGTTTACCAATTTAACAAGGGGCCGGGTTCCATGAAATAAAAGAACCTGACTCCTTGTTACACAAAATTTAAAAATCTCAAAAGCCCCAAAAACTAATTAATGCAAACAGCATCCGGTCAACCCTATCCGATAGAAAGCGTCAATCGGCAGGACGCCGATTGCCGAGCGACCCAGGGATGGGCTTGAAGCGACTTTCTATCGGATAGGGTTGACCGGATGATGTTGGAATACAGCCACCGCTTTTGCACCGAGCGCCCTAGGGATGGGCTTGAAGCAACTTTCTATCGGATAGGGTTGACCGGATGATGTTGGAATACAGCCACCGCTTTTGCACCGAGCGACCTAGGAATGGGCTCGAAGCGACTTTCTATCAGATAGGGCTTACCGGATGTTGCTGGAATACAACCACTGCTTTTAATCTGAGCTACCTAGGGATGGCTCGACGCGACTCTTTATGGGAGATGGCTAGCCGGATGATCGTAGAAGACAAAAAGAGATCGATAACGAGGTGTCAGACTCGTTGATTCCAAGGAACCTGACCCCTTGATAGAATACAACCACCGCTTTGTCATTTACCACGCCCTTTTGAATCAAATAATCTAGCGATTTCTCTATGCATGTTGGGCACATAGCAATTAATTTACATTTATTACCTGTAATCACTCGACTCCACGGTGTCGTCTCTGTATAATTCCGCGTCCTTTTTTAAACTCATGTGGCTTAGTTTAGCTAGACCACATTCGGCAACACCATGGCATTAGTCATATTAGCGTGTTGAATCATGTAAAGCGCACAGAAGCGCAAGTTGAGGTAGAACAATGCAAGTGTCAGTCGAGACGACTCAAGGTTTAGAACGCCGTCTTACTATTACCGTTTCTGCAGATTCTGTAGATACCGCTGTTAAAGCACGTTTACAACAATTAGCAAAAACACAACGTATTAACGGTTTTCGCCCAGGTAAAGTTCCAGTAAGCGTTATCAAGAAGCGTTTCGGTCAGGCAGTTCGTCAAGAAGTTGCCGGTGACGTTATGCAGCGCAACTTCTACGAAGCGATAATGAAAGAAAAGATCACGCCAGCAGGTATGCCTACTTTTGACATGACCAAAGACGTCGATGGTCAAGACTTAGAGTTTGTTGCTACTTTTGAAGTGTATCCAGAAGTTAAAGTTGCCGGCCTTGATAAGATTAAAGTCGATAAGCCAGTAGTTGAGATTACTGACAAAGACTTAGACGCCATGATGAAAACGTTGCAAACACAGCACGCTTCATGGAAAGAAGTTAAGCGCAAAGCTAAGAAAGACGACAAAGTAACTGTTAACTTCGTAGGAACAATTGACGGCGAAGAATTCGACGGCGGCAAAGCAGAAGATTTTCCATTGGAACTTGGCAAAGGTCGTATGATCCCAGGTTTTGAAAAGCCATTAGTCGGCGCTAAAACGGGTGACGAAGTTGTTTCTGAAGTCACTTTCCCTGATGACTATCATGCAGAAGCGCTAAAAGGTAAAAATGCCTCTTTCGCGATCACAGTGACTAAAGTTGAAGGCTTAGATTTACCGAAAGTTGACGATGAGTTTGCTAAATTATTTGGTGTAGAAGAAGGCGGTGTTGAAGCGCTTAAAGCTGAAGTTAAGAAAAATATGCAGCGCGAACTAGACCAAACCTTGAAAGCAACCGTAAAAGAAAACGTTATCGCAGGTTTGTTAGAAAACAACGAATTGGATTTACCAAAAGCGCTTGTTGATCAAGAAGTCGAAGCTCTACGCCAGCAAGCGAAGCAACGTTTTGAACAGCAAGGCAAAGGCGGTCAGGTTCCTGAATTGCCAGCAGACTTGTTTACAGATAACGCTAAACGTCGCGTCAGCATTGGTTTGTTGTTAGGTGAGATAATAAAAGACAATAAACTAGAAGCCGATGAAGCTAAAGTTACACAATTGATTGAGACTGCAGCATCTGCATACGAAGACCCTCAAGAAGTTGTCGAGTATTACCAGTCAAATGCCGAGTTAAAGCAACAAATGCAAAATCTTGCATTGGAAGAGCAAGCAATTGAAGCGATTCTTGAAAAAGCAAAAGTGAAAGAAGTTAAGAAAGCTTTTGACGAAATCATGAACAAAAACGCGTAAATTGTTCTTCAACAATTGACTTAACAGGCTATCAACTGATTAAATGCTCGGACTATCCGGGCATTTTTTTTATGAAGACTTTTTATTAAGAGAATTATGACAAATATTATTACAGAACCGCACAGCGCATTAGTTCCTATGGTCGTCGAGCAAACAGCTCGCGGTGAGCGCTCTTATGATATCTATTCACGCCTTTTAAAAGAGAACGTCATTTTTATGGTGGGTCAAGTTGAAGACCACATGGCAAATTTGATTGTTGCTCAAATGCTATTCTTAGAAGCAGAAAATCCAGAAAAAGATATCTTCCTTTACATTAACTCTCCTGGCGGCTCAGTTACTGCTGGTATGGCTATTTATGATACTATGAATTTCATAAAGCCTGACGTGAGCACGGTATGTATCGGTCAAGCTGCCAGCATGGGTGCGTTTTTGCTCTCAGCAGGCGCAAAAGGAAAGCGTTATTGTTTGCCTAATGCACGTGTTATGATTCATCAACCATTAGGCGGTTTTCAAGGCCAAGCTTCGGATTTTGAAATACATGCTAAAGAAATTCTTTCTATTAAAGAGAAGATGAATAGGCTGATGGCGCAGCATACAGGGCAAGACTACGAAAAAGTGGCTAAAGACACAGATCGTGATAATTTCTTAAGTGCACAAGAGTCGGTCGATTATGGATTAGTTGATTCAGTCATGGCCAATCGTGCGGAAGTGTTGAAAAACGCAAATTAATCGCCACAGTAAGCTAGTAAGTAGTAATGGTTCGCACTTTTCTTCATTTTGCGAACCACAATAAGAACCCAGTTTAGGGTAAGAATCAAAAGGCAAATTTTATGAGTGATGACCATGATAAAGACGGCGACAGCAAACTACTGTATTGCTCGTTTTGTGGTAAAAGCCAACATGAAGTTCGAAAGTTAATTGCAGGACCAAGCGTATTCATTTGTGATGAGTGCGTCGAACTGTGCAACGATATCATTCGCGAAGAAATCAAAGAGATTTCACCAAAGCAGAAGAACGACGCGTTGCCAACACCGGCCGAAATCCACAAACATTTAGATGATTACGTCATTGGCCAAGAACATGCCAAGAAAGTATTAGCCGTTGCGGTCTATAACCACTACAAGCGATTGCGCAACAATGACGTGCACGATGGCGTTGAATTAGGTAAAAGTAATATTTTGCTAATTGGTCCAACGGGAAGTGGTAAAACACTCCTTGCAGAAACCTTAGCGCGTTTACTAGACGTGCCGTTCACAATGGCCGATGCTACTACGTTGACTGAAGCTGGCTACGTCGGTGAAGATGTTGAAAATATCATTCAAAAACTCTTGCAGAAATGTGATTACGATCCAGAAAAAGCGCAGCGTGGTATCGTTTACATAGATGAAATTGATAAAATTTCTCGCAAGTCTGATAATCCGTCCATTACCAGAGATGTTTCTGGTGAAGGTGTTCAGCAGGCATTGTTGAAACTGATTGAGGGTACAATTGCTTCAGTACCTCCTCAAGGCGGCAGAAAACATCCACAACAAGAGTTTTTACAAGTAGATACTTCTAAGATCTTATTCATTTGTGGTGGTGCGTTTGCCGGACTAGACAAGGTAATTGAGCAGCGTGCAGCTAAAAACGCGGGTATTGGCTTCGGTGCTGAAGTGAAGTCGTCGTTAAACAAAAAGGCTGTGAGCCAGTTGTTTAAGGAAGTCGAACCTGAAGACTTAGTGAAGTACGGTTTAATCCCTGAGTTCATTGGCCGTTTGCCAGTTGTAGCAAGTTTGGAAGAGCTGAATGAAGATGCACTAATTCAGATTTTGAAAGAGCCCAAGAATGCTATCACTAAGCAATACGGTGCATTGTTCGCTTTAGAAGATACGGTATTAGAGTTCCGTGATGATGCGTTGCATGCGATTGCAACAAAAGCGATGCATCGTAAAACGGGGGCTCGTGGATTACGCTCCATCGTTGAAGCGGTGCTTTTAGATACGATGTATGAATTACCGTCTATGCCAAAAGTAAGCAAAGTTGTGATTGACGAAGCCGTGATTAAAGGCGAATCTAAACCACTGCTTATTTACGACAATGCGCAAGACAAGAAGGCTGCTTCAGAATAAAGAACGGCATTTGAAAAAGTGAAAGCTGAGCAGACAGAACCATTGGGACTGACTTCTCAGCTTTTTTTTTCGTTAATTATTAGTTTTTTTTCAATTTCGGTTTGAACTTTGCCGGCCAAGCCCCATATAAACATGCAAGTCCATAAACAAGAGAGAAATATGACAACTGAGCTCAATAATCTCAGAACAATGCCAATTTTGGCATTGCGTGATGTGGTCGTTTACCCACATATGGTTATCCCACTATTCGTAGGGCGTGAAAAGTCTATTCAATGTTTAGAAGCAGCAATGGACAACGACAAGCAGATTTTTTTAGTCGCCCAGAAAGATGCAGGCATTGACGAGCCAGCTGTGGACGATATTTATACGGTAGGCACCGTAGCTACAATCCTACAGCTTCTTAAGTTACCTGACGGAACGGTCAAAGTGCTGGTTGAAGGTAATGTTCGTGGTCAAATTGAAAAGTATATTGATGTTGAGCCATTCTTCACCGGCGAAATAAAGTCAATTGAAGCTGAAACATTAGATGATGCCGAACAAGAAGTCTTAATACGTTCTGCCGTGTCTCAGTTTGAAGGCTATGTAAAGCTAAACAAAAAAATCCCACCAGAAGTACTAACATCGCTAAACGGCATCGAAGACGCTGCCAGACTTGCTGATACGATGGCTGCTCATATGCCATTGAAGCTAGCGGAAAAACAGAAAGTACTTGAAATGAACGCCATCGTTGAGCGTTTAGAGTACCTGATGGCGTTGATGGAAGGTGAAATTGACTTACTGCAAGTTGAGAAGAAAATAAGAACTCGCGTTAAGAAGCAGATGGAAAAAAGTCAGCGAGAGTATTATCTCAATGAGCAAATGAAAGCGATTCAAAAAGAATTGGGTGAGATGGATGAAGCACCTGATGAGTTTGAAGCGTTAGCAAAAAAGATTACCGAAGCGAAAATGCCGAAAGATGCTAAAGACAAGGCTGAGGCAGAGTTAAATAAACTGAAAATGATGTCTCCGATGTCTGCGGAAGCGACGGTTGTCAGAAGCTATATCGATTGGTTGACGTCCGTTCCATGGTTTAAGCGCAGTGTTGTAAAGAAAGACTTAGCGAAAGCGGAAGAGGTCTTAGACAATGATCACTACGGTTTAGAGAAGGTTAAGGAACGTATTCTTGAGTATTTAGCGGTGCAGCAGCGCGTCAAAAAACTCAAGGGGCCAATTTTGTGTTTAGTGGGCCCTCCTGGTGTTGGTAAAACATCTTTGGGTCAATCGATTGCAAAGGCAACGGGAAGACAATATGTAAGAATGGCACTAGGTGGCGTAAGAGATGAGGCTGAGATCCGTGGTCACCGCCGCACATACATAGGTTCACTGCCTGGTAAGCTGATTCAAAAGATGTCTAAGGTCGGGGTTAAAAATCCGCTGTTCTTATTGGATGAAATAGACAAAATGTCGTCGGATATGCGCGGAGACCCATCCTCTGCATTGCTAGAAGTTCTCGACCCTGAACAGAACTCGACCTTCAGTGACCATTACTTAGAGGTCGACTATGACCTCTCAGACGTAATGTTCGTTGCAACATCGAACAGTATGAACATTCCTGATGCTTTGCTTGACCGTATGGAAGTTATTCGATTGTCGGGATACACAGAGGATGAGAAACTCAATATTGCGACTCGTCATTTGATTAGCAAACAGATTTCTCGTAATGGACTTAAGGCGAAAGAACTTGAGATAGAGGATTCTGCGATTATCGGCATTATTCGTTATTATACTAGAGAAGCCGGTGTAAGAAGTCTTGAGCGGGAAATATCTAAAATTTGTCGAAAAGCAGTGAAGCATATTTTGTTGAACAAAGGCAGCAAAAAAGTGATCGTGAATCAGGATAATCTAAAAGAGTATTTAGGTGTCCAGCGTTACGATTATGGAAAAGCTGATAAGAATAATCAAGTTGGTCAAGTAACTGGTTTAGCTTGGACTCAAGTGGGTGGGGATCTGCTTACAATTGAGACTACTTCTGTACCAGGTAAAGGCAAAACAACATTCACGGGTTCGTTGGGTGATGTTATGCAGGAATCAATTAAAACGGCGATGACTGTGGTTCGTTCACGCGCTGAAAAGCTGCGCATTAACGCTGACTTTCATGAGAAGCGAGATATTCACGTTCATGTTCCTGAAGGCGCGACACCAAAAGATGGTCCAAGTGCCGGCATCGGTATGTGCACTGCGTTGGTTTCGACACTGACTGGTAATCCCGTAAAGTGTGATGTCGCAATGACCGGTGAGATTACGCTTAGAGGCGAAGTTTTAGCTATCGGTGGTTTGAAGGAAAAGTTATTAGCTGCACATCGTGGCGGTATAAAAACCGTCATCATACCCAAAGACAACGAGCGGGATTTAGAGGAAATACCAAAAAATGTGATTGGTGATCTGAATATTTATCCGGTTCAATGGATAGATGAAGTGCTAAATATCGCACTAGAGTCACCGGTAGATGCTGTAGAAATTTTATCCTAGTTAGGGCGGAAAATTTTTGAAGACTTGCCTGTTGAATAAAAAACAGGCAAATTCTTCGAAAAAAACACGATTTTTTTACTTTTTTTAAATATTAGGGCTTCACAAGTCCGACAGTTATGCTACCTTTAGGTTCGTACTCGCTTAATGCCTTGTCACGAAAGGGATAGCAAGCGATTTACTAGGAAGTTAAAAAATTGTTAATGATAGCTTGAAGTTCAGCTTCAAGCTTGTTATAACTTTTAGACAATATAATTTTGCATTAAGCAAATATAATAAAAAAATAAAGGGGTCATATTGTGAACAAGTCTCAACTAATCGATACAATCGCTGCTAGCGCAGATATTTCTAAAGCTGCCGCGGGTCGTGCATTGGATGCTTTCACTGACGCAGTTACTTCTGCTCTTAAAGATGGCGATCAAGTAGCACTTGTCGGTTTCGGTACATTCTCAGTTCGTGAGCGCGCTGCGCGTAGCGGTCGTAACCCACAAACTGGTGAGACTATCCAGATTGCTGCTGCTAAAGTACCTTCATTCAAAGCTGGTAAAGCATTGAAAGACGCTGTTAACTAAGCATTTTAGTTTTATTCTAAAAAGGCGATGGCTAGTCCATCGCCTTTTTTATTTATATTATCTAAAAAAGAATGCTTAATAGTCGCGCAAGCTGTATTCAACGGGTATAATACTCGGCCTAAAAAAAACGAATTATGCGGCGCAACTATACTTTTAGTTGCAACATCAAAGTTAGTATTACAAGGTTGTTTTAACTCATGTTAGAAAGAATTAGAGAGGGCTCTCAAGGTCCTTTAGCCATGACTATTGTTGGCTTAATAATTATTAGTTTTGCGGTTACAGGTGTCGGGAGTTACTTAGGTTCTTCATCAACACAAGCTGCTGCGACGGTCAACGGCGAAGAAATTACGTTAACTGAAGTTGAAGCTGCATACCAAAACCAAAGAGCCAGAATGGAAGCGCAATTCGGTGAGTCGGTAGCGGCAGCATTTGCGAACGAAGCTTACTTAGAAACGTTCAGAGAGCAGGTGTTACAGCAATTGATTTCAGAGAAGCTAGTAGAGCAAGAAGCGAATGAAATTGGACTCCGAGTAAGTACTGAGCAAATAAAGCAGACTATTTTTGAAATAGATGCTTTTAAATTGGCCGGTCAATTTGACAATGATACCTTCAAAGCCGTTATTGCAAGACAAAATTTTACGCCTGCTAGTTTTAGAGATTATTTGCGTAAGCAAATGACCACAGAGCAGTTAAGTAATGTCATTAACGGCTCGAGTTTTAGCATAGATGATGAAGTTACCTCTGTATTGCGTCTACAAAATCAAACGAGAACAGCGAGAACGCTAGAAGTTAACGCTGATGATTTTACTTCTGATGTTTCAGTCTCAGATGACGAAGTGGCACAATACTACCAGTCTAATTTGAGCGACTTTGATACCCAAGAACAGGTAAAGTTGTCCTATGTTACCCTTTCTGTTTCTGATCTAATGGCCAACGAAGCTGTTACTGAAGAAGAGGCGAAAGCGTATTACAACGAGTATATTGCTGCTTATCAAACCACTGAAGAGCGTCGTATCTCACATATCCTTATTGAATTTGGGGAAGATGATTCAGCTTCAAAAGCGACTGCTGAAGAAGTTCTTAAGCTAGTAAAAGCTCCAGGCGCTGATTTTGCAAAAATTGCCTCTGAACGTTCTTCTGACACGATCAGTGCTGAAATTGGTGGTGACCTAGACTTTATCGTTAAGGGTGATTGGAGTGAGTCATTTGAAGATGCTGCATTCGCATTGAAGGCTGTTGGTGATACTACTGATTTGGTGCAAACCGAATTTGGTTATCACATTATTAAGTTAACCGACCTTAAGCCATCAGTGACAACGCCTTTCGAAGAAGTAAAAGATGAGCTTACTCAAACCTTGCTTAAAGACAAAGCAATGGAGAGTTTCTTTGGTTTTCAAGAGCAAGTCGCTAGCGCTGCTTTTGAACAGCCAGATAGCTTAGAAAGAGTGTCAGAAATTACTAACAGACCAATTATCGATACTGCGTTTTTTGAAAAGACAAACTACCCTGCATCGGTTAATTATCCGCAGGTTGAAAATGTTGCGTTCAGCGCCGAGTTAATTGAAAACGGTTTGAACAGCGATGTTCTCCAGATATCAGATGAAAAAATAATGGTGGTTAGAGTCGCTGATCATAAACCTCAGAGGACGCTGGCGCTTGAGGAAGTAAAGGCCTCTATCGTTAATCAATTAACCGCAGAGAAAACACAGGAAGCTGCAGTTGCTTGGGCTGAAGGCTTGAAGTCTAAAATATTTGCAGGTGAGTCGATTGATGAAGCATTAACGGCTAAGTCGATAGAGCTTACACCGGTTGAGGGACTAGCTCGTTTTGGCGGTGCCTTACCAGTTGAAATGAGCAGTGCTATCTTCAAATTATCGCCGGTTGCACAGCAGAATGTATCAGTGGTTAAGCTCAGCTCGGGTAATGTTGGCTTGGTCATTTTAGATTCAGTGCAAGCTGTTTCAGAGGTGAACGCAGATGACCTACTCGCTGTGAAACAAGGATTGGCGAGCAACGAAAGCAGAACGTCTTATGAAAACTTTGTTGATGCGTTGAGAAGTGACGCGGATATCGAGATTATTAAAAGATAGTGTTACGCATAAACCTCTCATTGGCGCTCCGTTGAGAGGCGAGTGATTTAAACATAAAAAGACTATAAGCCTCCGAAAGTTAGCAATAACTTCCGGGGGCTTTTTTAATTTTTAGTGGCCCACTTTGGGATAGGTCCGAACCGTAATTCTTGAGTCGTTTTAAAGTAAAAACATGATGGCTGAAAATGCCACCAGAATCGTTCCAGAAATGACGATAATATAAATAAAGCCTTGTTTGCCCTCAGACAATGAATAGCCACCAGAGCGCAAATAGGCCAGCCATAGTAGGCAAAGAACGATAGGGATTAGAAATAAAAACTTAAACAATCGGGTACTCCAGAGTTTTAATTTGTGCTTTTTAGGTTGCCGCTAATCGGTTTACGTTTTCTTACGTTTCCTGCCAGAATACAGTAACACATGTTCTTAATATTTCTAGCGGCTAGCTAGCTCTATACTCACACGGTTGCAAATTCTTTGGCACGCCGATTAACAATTCATATAACAACTACGTGATATCTTATGAAATAGCGCACACTTATCGTCAATCAATCTCGTGATATTTACGCCTTCCTTGTCGATGTAAAATATCTATTTAGGGTATTTTGTGCTTTATTGAGGACAAAAAAAAACGCCAAAGCGGCGTTTTTTATTTTCGTAGCATTTACTCAATAACGATAAGCATTGCTACAAATAGCGTTTAAGATAACTTCCTTAAAGCGCGTTAATTTGAGTGTTTAGACGGCTCTTATGACGAGCAGCTTTATTCTTATGAATAAGGCCCTTAGTTGCCATACGGTCTAAAACAGGAACAGCTGCTGTAAATGCTTCTTGGGCGGCTGCTTTATCACCAGCTTCGATAGCGGCGAGTACTTTCTTGATGCACGTACGTGTCATGGAGCGACGGCTTGCATTATGCTGGCGACGCTTCTCAGACTGGATAGCACGTTTCTTAGCAGACTTAATGTTAGCCAAGTGAAACTCCTAAGTAAATTCATGTCAAAATTGAGGGTGCGGATTATCCAGTTTTTAAAACACGCTGTCAATAAAATTGACGGTTAAAATCAAAAAATAACGCAAATAAGTGACTTCATTGCTTCCGTGGCGCATTTTACATTTAATTTTTGGTAAAAGCGTCGGTTATTTATTCAGGACGGAATGAGCTATTGCGAGTATTAGGGGATTAGTGCGATTATAAATAGGGTGAAATGGTTAGCTAAGAATAATAACGAATCAAAGGTGAAACTAAGTCGATGTTAAAATCAGGGATTGTCGTCAGCTCAATGACGTTAATATCGAGAGTGCTCGGACTGGTGCGAGACGTTGTTGTTGCTAATTTTATGGGGGCGGGTGCCGCGGCTGACGTATTTTTCTTCGCCAATAAAATTCCTAACTTTTTACGTCGATTGTTTGCAGAGGGGGCGTTTGCGCAAGCATTTGTGCCGGTTTTAACAGAAGTTAAGTCACATCAGAATGAAGCCGAATTAAAAGATTTCGTCGCAAAGGTGTCAGGTACGTTGGGAGCCATCGTTTTCGTCACGGCTATAGCTGGAGTTGTGTTATCACCAGTACTAGCCGCGTTATTCGGAGCCGGATGGTTTATTGACTATCTGAATGATAAACCAGACGGTGCCAACTTTGAACTGGCTTCTGCCATGCTCAAAATTACTTTTCCCTATATCTTCTTCATATCTCTCACGGGGTTTGCAGGAGCTGTTCTTAATACACTGAACAAGTTCGCTGTAGCAGCCTTTACTCCAGTATTACTCAATATCAGCATTATCGCCTGTGCTTGGTTATTAGCTGAACGGTTTGAACAACCAGCATTTGCCCTTGCATGGGGTGTTTTCATTGGTGGGCTAGTGCAACTTTTGTTTCAACTGCCATTCTTATTTAGAGCGGGTTTGTTGGTAAAGCCCAAGTGGGGCTGGCGTGATCCTAACGTAACAAAAGTGCGAACGCTAATGATACCAGCGCTGTTTGGTGTATCTGTTAGCCAAATCAATTTGTTGCTCGATACCTTCATTGCTAGTTTTTTGATGACTGGCTCAATTAGCTGGTTGTATTACAGTGACCGTTTACTGGAGTTCCCACTTGGCTTGTTTGGCATTGCGATCGCCACAGTTATATTACCGGCTCTGTCTAGAAATCATGTTGGTAAGGACGATCAAGGTTTTAAAAGTAATTTGGATTGGGCGTTTAAGATTATTTGCTTGTTAGGCATACCAGCAGCAACCGCGCTTGTTTTACTGGCTTATCCGCTCTTAATGGTCATATTTCAACGAGGTGAATTCAGCGTTGATGATGCTCAAATGGCATCCTATAGCCTGATTGCATACGGTAGTGGTTTGTTAAGCTTTATGTTAGTTAAAATTCTAGCTCCTGCTTTCTATTCCCGGCAGGACACGAAAACGCCAGTAAAATACGGTATCATTACGATGGCGACCAACATGTTATTTAATCTGATTTTTGCTGTCCCCTTTGGCTATGTTGGTTTAGCGATCGCCACTGCAATGTCAGGCACTTTGAATGCCGTGCTTCTTTATCAACGTTTACATCGTCAAGGCGTCTACAAAATAAGCGGTGAAACCCTTAGCTTTATTCTCAAAGTTGTATTGGCATCAATTGCCATGGGCGCTTCAATCTACATGTTTAACGTAAGTTTTGTTTGGGAATCAGCCGATTTAATGGCGCGTATATACATGCTAACGGCACTCGTTGGTTTAGGTCTTAGTGTCTTTGCTGTTAGTCTAATCGTCGTTGGAATTCGACCTAGGCATCTGAAGATCCAGAAAGCTGCTTAAAAAATAGCGCTCGTCGCCTTATAATCATTGGTATTCACTCTGGGGTCGTTTATAATCTTTTGGCTTTAAAACGATCAATCAATTTAATTTTTGTGTATTGTTCTCGATTCTTGTTAAGAACCGCGAAGAATGCATCATTCAAACATCAAAAGGCAAGGTGGTTTGCAGTTAATTCGAGGCCTACACAATCTACGACAACAGCATCAAAAGTGTGTATTAACTATTGGTAAGTTTGATGGTGTCCATTTAGGTCATCAGGCTGTCATTGTTAATTTGGTAGAGAAAGCAAAAGCGCTCGGTTTGGCGTCAACCGTAATGATTTTCGAGCCGCAACCTGAAGAAGTTTTTGCTCCGGACCACGCTCCTGCTAGGTTGTCTCGATTTCGAGACAAGTATGAGCAATTCAAAGCTCTCGGTATTGACCGTCTTGTTTGCGTCAGGTTTAACCCTGCCTTTGCCGGAATGAGCCCTGAAAGTTTTATTCAAGATTTGTTGGTTGAGAAGCTAGGCGTTAAATTTTTAGTGGTAGGTGACGACTTTAGATTTGGTTTTCAGCGCCGAGGAAATTTTGAAATGCTGCAAGAGGCTGGTTTACATTTAGGCTTTAACGTTGTCAGCACTCAGAGTTTTAAATTAGCGAACTGCAGAATTAGTTCGACAGAAATTCGTGAAGCACTGGCTAATAGCGATTTTGAATTAGCAAAAAAAATGCTCGGACGTGACTTCACTATTGCTGGGCGAGTGAATCACGGAGATAAAAAAGGCCGAACCATCGGTTTTCCAACCGCAAATGTCTTGCTAAAGCGATGCAAATCTCCTGTTAGTGGTGTTTTTGCCGTTGAGGTAATTATTAGAAAGCAGCGCTATAAAGGGGTTGCAAACATAGGCAATAGGCCTACGGTTAGTGGAACGAGATTACAGCTGGAAGTGCATTTATTCGATTTTAAGCAAGATCTTTACGGAACCTTTATAGAAGTCGCTATTAAACAAAAGCTCAGAGATGAGAAAAAGTTCGACAATTTTGAAGAGCTGCACCAACAAATAAAACGTGACGCACAAGCGGCACGAGACATATTCAATATTTAAGGGCTTGAAATAACGAAGCCAGTATTAAATTTATAAAAACATACTTATAGAAGTGGAAAACCAGATATGACTGATTATAAACCGACGCTAAACTTGCCTGAGACGGCGTTTCCAATGCGTGGTAATTTGGCTAATCGCGAGCCGCAAATGCTGAAACAGTGGACAGAGAAAAAACTGTACGAGCAGATCAGAAGCGCAAAAGCTGGTAAAAAACCTTTTATTTTGCACGATGGCCCTCCTTATGCAAATGGCGATATTCACATTGGTCATGCGGTTAATAAGATTCTAAAAGACATTATCGTTAAATCAAAAACCTTGTCTGACTTTGATTCCCCTTACGTTCCAGGCTGGGATTGCCATGGTCTACCGATCGAACTTATGGTAGAGAAGAAAGTAGGTAAGCCTGGTAAAAAAGTCACGGTCGCAGAGTTTCGCGAAAAGTGCAGAGCTTATGCTGAGCGTCAGATTGACGGGCAACGCACTGACTTCATTCGTTTGGGCGTGCTGGGTGATTGGCAGAACCCATATAAAACGATGGACTTCAGTTCAGAAGCCAACATCATCAGAGCATTTGGTAAAATTGCTGAGTCAGGCCATTTAGAGAAAGGCTTCAAGCCGGTTCATTGGTGCACTGACTGCGGTTCAGCATTGGCCGAAGCGGAAGTTGAATACCAAGACAAAGTTTCTCCAGCCATTGACGTAAAGTTTGAAATTAAAGACCACGCCGCCTTTGCTGATGCGTTTGGTGTTAACCCTGAGCGTTTGCAGCAAGTAAAATCCTCGGTCGTCATTTGGACAACAACACCTTGGACTATTCCTGCTAACCGTGCAATTAGCTTACATCCAGAGCTAAGTTATGAATTAGTTGAAGTTACGCTTGAAACAGGTAAAGAAAATTACGTTATTGCAGCTGATTTAGTGGAAAGCTGCATGAGCCGTTACGGGATCACAGATTTCAACGTTGTGGGTGCGTGCGCCGGAGCTGCCCTTGAAAACTTGAAGGTAAATCACCCTCTGAACCCTATTCAAGTGCCATTGATATTAGGTGAGCATGTTACTACCGAATCTGGTACTGGCTGCGTTCATACTGCACCTGCACATGGCGTAGACGATTTTAATGTAGGTAAGCAATACGATATTGAAGTCTATAACCCCGTTGGCGGCAATGGCGTTTTTCTTGAGAACACACCTTTGTTTGCTGGGTTGCATGTATTCAAGGCTAATCAGCCCATTGCTGATGCACTAGCCGAAAAAGGCGCTCTAGCGCTGCAGATTAAATATGAGCATAGCTACCCGCATTGCTGGCGCCATAAATCGCCGATTATTTTCCGTGCTACTCCGCAGTGGTTCATTAGCATGGACAAAAATGGTTTACGCAAGCAATCGATCGAACAAATTGCGCAAACCAAATGGATCCCAGGTTGGGGTGAAGAGCGCATTAAAAGCATGGTGGAAGGTCGCCCAGATTGGTGTATTTCACGTCAGCGTACGTGGGGCGTGCCAATTACTTTGTTCGTCCACGAAGAAACCGGTGAGTTGCACCCGCAAACAGCACAGATTATTGAAAAAGTGGCGTTGGAAGTTGAGCAAAAGGGCATTCAAGCTTGGTGGGACATGGAAGCAGAGAGCCTAATTGGCGCTGACGCTCAAAAATATCAAAAAGTCACAGACACGCTGGATGTTTGGTTCGATTCTGGCGTAACGCATTATTTTGTCGTCGATAAGCGCGATGATATTCCGGCTGGTGCTGATTTGTACTTAGAAGGTTCTGATCAGCATCGCGGCTGGTTTATGTCTTCATTGATGACATCGACAGCGATGCATGGTCACGCGCCATACAAAGAAGTACTAACACATGGTTTTACTGTTGATGCCAATGGTAAAAAAATGTCGAAGTCTTTAGGTAATGTGATCGCCCCACAAGAGGTGACCAATAAACTGGGTGCAGACATTCTACGTTTGTGGGCTGGCTCAACTGATTATCGCGGTGAAATGACGGTTTCAGACGAAATTTTGAAGCGTTCCGCTGATGCTTATCGCCGTATCCGTAACACCTGTCGATTCCTACTCGCCAACTTAAATGGCTTTGAGCCGAGTCGCGACATCGTGCCGTTTGAAGAAATGGTGGCATTGGATCAGTGGGCAGTAACACGTGCATCGGCAGTACAAAAGCAGATATTGGAAAGTTACGAGCAGTACGATACCTTAGTCGTGTGCCAAACATTGATGCAGTTTTGTTCCATTGAAATGGGTAGTTTTTATCTCGATATCATCAAGGACAGACAGTACACGGCTAAAACGGATGGTTTAGCCAGACGTTCATGCCAGACGGCCTTGTATCATATTGCTGAAGCTTTAGTGCGCTGGATGGCGCCTGTGATGAGTTTTACCGCACAAGAAGTGTGGGAAGCAATGCCGGGCGAGCGAGATGAATTTGTGTTTACAGGTACTTGGTATGCGGGTTTACCGGCGGCTGATACCACGAGTTCTCTCGATAACGATTTCTGGCAAACAACGATGAAAATTAAAACCGAGGTAAACAGTGCGCTTGAGAAAGCGCGTAATGAAAAAACCATCGGTGGTTCACTTGAAGCGAAAGTCATCGTTTACGTGAATGAGGAAAAGGCAAGTGTGCTAGCGAAGTTAAAAGACGAGCTTCGTTTTGTTCTTATTACTTCTGAAGCTGAAGTGAAAAGCTTGAGTGAGAAGACAGAGACCGCTATTGCGTTGAATGACTCCAATGTATTTGTCGATGTGCTGGTAGCGGATGGTGAGAAATGTGCTCGCTGTTGGCACCATAAACCGGAAGTCGGCAGCGATCCTAAACATCCTGAACTGTGTAATAGATGTATCGACAATGTTGATGGTGATGGAGAAGTTCGCCACTATGCTTAATGTCTTTAAAAATACGGGATTGCGATTTACTTGGATCTCCATTATTGCGGTGGTCTTAGACCAGTGGAGCAAGCAAGCGGTTGTTCAATCTATGGCGCTTTACGAGTCAATTGAAATTGTACCGTTTTTTAATTTTACCTACGTACATAATTACGGTGCTGCATTTAGTATTCTTTATGATGCTGGCGGCTGGCAGCGTTATTTTCTCAGTGCAATTGCACTAGGTGTTAGTGGCTTGATAGTGTGGTGGTTGAAAAGTACAACTCGCGATCAAATTTTGCTTCCTGTCGCTTTTTCATTCATTTTAGGTGGCGCATTGGGCAATGTCTATGATCGTGTTATGCATGGTTATGTGATTGATTTTCTTGATTTTTACTATGGTACTTCACATTGGCCAGCGTTTAACATTGCAGATTCTGCAATATTTTTAGGCGCTGTCTTACTTATCATCGATATGTTTATTAACAAAGAGGCAAATGACGTTGACAAATAATACCTTAGTCATTGGAGATAACTCCGAAGTTATCTTGCATTTCGACTTAAAACTCTCTGATGGATCAGCCGCTGACAGTACAAGAGTGAATAACAAACCTGCGAAAATGGTTATGGGGGACGGCAGTTTAACCAAAAACTTTGAAGACTGTTTACGTGGCCTCGCGGCGGGCGATAAAAAATCGTTTTTGCTGGAGGCAGTTGATGCGTTTGGTATGCCAAACCCTGACAACATCTACTATGTCGATCGCACAAAATTCAGTACCGATACCCCTATACAAGAGGGCATGATTATGGGGTTCTCTCAACCCGATGGTTCTGAGCTTCCTGGTGTTATTCGAAGCATTGCGGGCCATTCTGTCACTGTCGATTTTAATCATCCCTTAGCAGGCCAAAACGTAACATTTGACGTTGAAATTATTGAAGTTAGAACTGCGAGCGCAAAGTAAGATGGAAATACATTTAGCTAACCCCAGAGGGTTTTGCGCCGGAGTTGATCGCGCAATCACTATCGTTGAACGTGCTCTAGAAATGTTCGGACCGCCTATTTATGTGCGTCATGAAGTGGTGCATAACAAATTCGTTGTAGATGGTTTGAAAGAGCGTGGAGCAGTGTTTGTCGATGAACTAACAGAAGTACCTGATGACACAATTGTGATTTTTTCTGCACATGGTGTATCGCAAGCGGTGCGCACAGAGGCTGATGAACGCGGACTGAAAGTGTTTGACGCAACCTGCCCATTGGTGACAAAAGTTCATATGGAAGTAATGCGAGCCAGTAAGAAAGGCACAGAGTGCATTCTGATAGGCCATCAAGGGCATCCAGAAGTTGAAGGAACAATGGGCCAATATGATAACCCTAATGGCGGCATCTATCTGGTTGAATCGATTGCTGACGTAGAAACCTTATCTGTGAATAACCCTGACGCTCTTTACTACTGCAGCCAAACAACGCTTTCCGTCGATGACACAGCGGATGTAATAGATGCATTGCGTCAAAAATTTCCAAATATTGACGGCCCACGCAAAGACGATATTTGTTATGCAACGCAAAATAGACAAGATGCCGTGAGGGAGTTAGCAGGCGACTGCGACATTCTATTCGTGGTCGGCGCACAAAACAGTTCTAATTCGAATAGATTACGAGAATTAGCAGAAAAAATTGGTGCTGAAGCGTATTTGATTGCCGATGCAAACTGTATTCAAAAAGAGTGGTTAGCGAATGCACATCACATTGGTGTAACAGCGGGCGCTTCAGCACCAGAGATTCTGGTCAAAGGAGTAGTGGATAAGCTGCTTAGCTGGGGAGCCGTTAATTCATCTGAGCGCCCTGGAAGAGAGGAGAATATCGAGTTCGCAGTGCCAAAAGAGCTCCGCATCAAGCAAATTTAGACACACTTCAAACTAATACACCGACGCAAAGCACAGTTAATACGTGCTTTGCGGCGGCACCTCCGCTCCAAACCTACTTTAGTTCAGTTTCGATACGTTTTTAATACGTTAGACTTATCCAAGATAACCAACTACCCGTGCATCTCATGTAGGCTGATGACATGGAAAAATTGTTTTTGAATAACTATGAAGCTGAATAAACTGACTCATCAATTGGCAAAAAAATCAAAGCGCTCGCAAAGAGGGCTGGGCATGATTGAAGTATTAGTCACTCTTTTTATCTTATCAATTGGATTGCTGGGCGTTGCATCACTGCAATTTGTTGGTTCTTTTTCTAACGCTGACGCCTTGAATCGTACTCAGGCCGTTTTTGTTGCGCAGCAGTTTAGTGAGCGTTTGAATGCAAACGCCATGTCATCTGATGTAGCCGATGGTTTTGTTGTCGACAATGCATACTTTGACGAGAACATCTATAACTTCGCCAACTTAACTTGTTCAACAGCGGGTGCAAGTGCTTATGACTGTCATTGCAAGGCTCATCCTTCCGCTGTTGCTAATTGTCAAACTGGAGATTGTAACTCAGCAGAATTAGCTGAGTTCGATGCGTATCAAATGTCTTGTGCCGCCGTGCGCAATAATCCAAACGCTAAAATAAGCCTTAGCTGCACAGATAAAGACTTGGGTGACACCGATTTATGTACTGCAGGTTCTATTCACGAGGTGATAGTTAGTTGGCCTGTGCGCAACTGGCAGGGCCATGAAAGAGTGCTAAATAGTGCCTGCAACAAGACTACTGGTGATTCTAATGATTGTGTTGTTATTGAGGTTGCCTTATGAGTTTGTTTATCAATAAACGCAGCAGTGTAGGCGTCAATAATAGACATCAAAAAGGTTTTACGCTAGTAGAAATAATGATATCGATGGCTTTAGGGCTTGTCATAGCGGGTGCTGTAATTCAAATTATGGTCAGCAATTCAGTTACTGAAAAATTGAATAGAGCAATGGCGTCCACGCAAGAAAGTGGGCGTTTTATTATTAACCGTTTGCGCGCAGAGATGCTGATGGTTGGGCTATATGACCAAATGAATCCGAAGCTTAATCTTAATGTCGATATCGTTAACGAAAATAACTTTGTGCGTAATCATCCAGTTATATTACCAAATGAATTTGCAGTGAGAACGACGTTGGGTGCCATTCAAGGAAGTAACGGCGGCAATGACACCTTAGTTGTTAGTCTGCAGAGTAATATGGATTGCAGAGGTTATGTCCTCGGCTATGCAAACGATGAAGAGTTTTATGTGGTTAACGAATATTTTGTTGATGATAATAAATTAAAGTGTAGAGGTTTTGATGGTCGTTATTTGCGCGGACAGAAGGCAGCTGAAGGTCATAATAGTCATAAATCAATGACTATTTTAGACGACGTGGTCAACTTTCAAGTGACCTATGGCGTCACTGACTTGGCATCAACCTCAGGATCAGCAATCCCGACCCGTTTTGTAACCGCTGACGATATTCAGAACGCAATAAACGATGGAAAAACAATTGTCGCTCTGCGCATTGCGCTAGTTGTGCGCGCTGACAGCGATATCACGGTAGAAACTAAGCCGTCGTTTAGGCTGCTAAATGAAGCAAACTATACCCCCAGCGACAACGGCCTGTATAAATCATTCGAAACAACAATAACACTGAGAAATATGAAAAATTTCGTAAGGAGTAAGGCATGAAGAATCAGCAAGGTGTCGTTATGGTGTTCGCACTGTTGGTGTTGATGTCATTAACTATTTTAGGCGTTGCCTCGGTTTCTAGCGGTATGCTGCAAACTAAAATGGCGGCGTCATTAGAGCGAAAATCATTTGCTTTTGATGCTGCTGAAGCGGCGTTAGCTGGGGTGGTTTACGAGTCAGAAGATGAGTCTTTACTAGCAAACCCTTTAAAAACAGATCCTTTGTCTGAAGCAAGGCAATTGGATGCACTAGATTTAGCCAACGATGAATTAAGTTGTTTTGATAATGATCGTGCTGACCGTTTTATCACCAACGACGGTTTAACGAGAGGAAAGATGCACACAACGACGGGAAGTTTTAGAACAAATCCTGCAACAACAAGCTGGTCTAAAAGCGTTTTCGTGAGAGAAGAAGCATGTAGAGGTTCAAGTAACGTTATTGGTGGCAGCAATATAAGCTGTCACGTGTTTATGGTTAGAGGTTGTGGAAAAACTGCGGGCAGCAATTATGCCGTCGCAAATACAATGAGTGCAGCAGTTTTTGCACCATCATCGAAGTGAGGTATTAGGTATGTCAATCAAGAGAGTTACAAGTTCGGTTAGTGCATTCCTGTTAACTATTCTTATCAGTATGAGTGCATTAGGCGACGACTTAGAAATCTACTTAGGTACTGGGGGTAACGCAAGCACATATAATCCTAATGTCCTATTTATCATGGATAGTTCAGGTTCGATGGGATCTAGGGATGGCACTGACGCAACTAGAATGTTACGTGTGCAAAATGCCTTGAAGACTGCTTTGGGTTCGGCGACCAATATTAATGCAGGTTTGATGCGATTTTCTGACTTTGGTGGCCCGGTTTTATTTCCTGTGCGAGGAATTGATTCTCCTGTATCACCTGAAATTATTGTTCCCATCATCTCTGGTTCAGATGACGCAAACGAAATTAATGAGAACGTTGCACTTACCTCTAATGAGCTCAATCTTACCGTAGGTACAGAAATTGTTTACACAGGGTTGCGCTATCAAGATTTGCGTATTCCGCGAGGTGCAGTGATTACGAGTGCTCGCCTGCGCTTTACGTCCAGAGCGCTAAATACATCAGATGCGACTTTAAGCATTAGAGCTGAGTCGGTGGGAAATTCCACGACGTTCACCAATGAAGTCAGGAATATATCGAGTCGTTCGACTACCGCCTCTGAGGTGGTTTGGGACACTGACAATAATTTTCCTCTATCGGATGAAACTATACTTTCTCCTGACCTTAGTGCTGTTATCCAAGAAGTTGTTAATCGTGCCGATTGGTGTGGCGGCAATAGTCTCAATTTGCTTATCGAGGGAAGTAGCGCAGTATTATCAAGCGCTCGCAAAAGTTCTTCATTTGAAGTTGGAAATGGCAGAACGCCGCAGTTAATGCTTACTTATGACGAAAGCACCGCAACAGGCTGCATGCGAGAGCGTCTTATTTATCAGATAACGTCGCAACGCGAAAATGCAGAAGAACAGTCTAACGGTTATCAAAGCACCGGAACAGAGTTGACGTTTTATCGTGACTCTAACAGCTATATTGGATTGCGCTTCACTGATATCAATGTACCTAAAAATGCCAATATTTCCAACGCGTACCTAGAGTTCACAGCTAATAGGAATAGCGCTAGTAGCAATGGTTCAATGGTTATTCGTGCTGTACAAGAAGATGACCCTGGTAGAATGTTTTCCGGCAGAAGAAATAACTATATTCGATACTTGCTGCGAGATAAACCAAAAAGCGCAGGCGTAAATTGGACTAATATTGGACAGTGGCTAACGGATCGAGATTACAAATCCCCATCGCTTACTAGTATGGTACAAGCAACGGTCAATCGTACTGGTTGGAATAATGGTAACAGCATGATGTTTGTACTGTCCGATTTCGATTGGTCATATCGTGGTGCATACACGGCGAGTGGCAAGCCTTCTGGTGCCGCAAGGTTGGTGATTGAATTTGAAGGTAATGCAACCCCAGGTTCATCGGCAACCGTACGTCAACACATTATGAGCAAAGTCGATGAATTAACTGCAAACGGATTAACGCCGATTGTGGATACTTTGTATGAGGCCGCGATGTATTTTGGAGGTCGAGAAGTTTATTATGGTCGTAAACGGGGTGAAGATTCTGTTAGCAGCAGCGTTCGCAGAAGTACCCGAGTAAGTCACAGAGCATCATATACTGGCAGCGATGCAGTGCGTCCAGCGGGTTGTAATGAAGGTGATTTGAGCAGCTCTAACTGTATTCAAGAATATATTCCTGTTGGTGCGCAATATATTTCCCCTATCATTGACCTGCAATGCCAAGTCAATAACCACATCGTTTTATTGTCTGATGGTGAAGCTAACAACAACCATAGTGTTGGCGAAATTCAAACCTTACTGGGTACAAATTGTACCGGTAACGGTGGAGAGAAATGCGGTATTGATCTGGTAAAAAATATTAGTGATGCGGGTGACTCAGCCATTGGTGCACGCGTAGTAACTCATACTATTGGTTTTGCTGCGAACTCTACGGCAAATAACTTTTTGAATCAGCTTGCATTGCAAGGTGGTGGTGGTTTCTATCAAGCTAATAACAGTGAAGACTTAGTGCTGGCGTTCCAAGCTATATTGCGCAACGTCAAAGATGTTAATGCGACCTTCGTTTCGCCGGGCGTAGCTGTAAACCAGTTGAACCGACTTACCCATAGAGATGAGTTATATTTTGCGCTATTTAAGCCTTCAGAAGGCACACTCTGGCCAGGTAACTTGAAAAAGTATCGGATTAGTGGTGATCAAGTGCTTGATAAAAATGGCGTCAATGCTGTGGATAGTGGCTCAGGTTTCTTCTCTGAAAACTCTCATTCATATTGGTCTACAACGCAAGATGGCAATGATGTACGTCAAGGTGGCGCAGCAAGCAGATTAGATCTTCTAAGAAAAGTGTATTTCTTTAATGGCACAGGGTCGGTGATGATACCGCAAAATCAAGTATCAGAAAGCAATGCAGATATTACTGATGCAGACCTAGCTCTTGACCCCGTCACAGACCCTGCAGGTACTAGAGAAGTAGTATTGAAATGGGCTAGAGGCGTCGATGTTAGAGATGACGACGGTGACGGGTCGACAACAGATATTCGTTTGCAAATAGGCGACCCAATACATTCGCAACCGGTCATTGTTAACTATAGTGCCACTGATAGCGCAGTGTTTGTAGCAACTAACCATGGTTTCTTGCATTCAATTGACGCCGAAACAGGCGAAGAGAATTTTGCAATAATGCCCAAAGAGTTGATGAAAAATCTCAATGAATTTTATCGAAATAGTAGCTCGTTTAACCATATATATGGGCTAGATGGAGATATGGTGTATCGTGAATATGGCGATAAAAAATATATCTACGTTGGTATGCGTCGTGGCGGAAATAACTATTACGCGGTTGATGTAACAAACAAGACAGATCCCAAAATAGTCTTCACCATTAATGGCGGCGAAGGTGACTATCTCAAAATGGGCCAATCTTGGTCCAGACCGACAATCACCAAGGTTAAGATTGGCAGTATCGTCAAAGATGTGATGATTATTGGTGCCGGCTACGATGAAAGCCAAGATGCCAAAGTGAATCGCAGTGAAGATAGTATCGGTAATGCGGTTTATATTATTGATGCAAACACGGGCGAACTGTTATGGTCAGCGAGTAATGCCGGTGCCGACTTGACGGTAACTGAAATGAACTACAGTATACCTGCACGAATCTCTGTTATTGACCGTGATAACGATGGCTTAGCCGATCACATGTACGTCGCTGATATGGGTGGCCAAATATTCCGTTTCGATATTTATAATGGCAAAAGCACGAGTAATTTAGTTAAAGGTGGATTGTTGGCGCAGTTCGGTGGTGACTTACCGGAAAATAATCGTCGTTTTTACTATGCTCCTGATATCGCAGAAGTGTCTACGGCAGATGACCACTACTTTGCAGTGGCTATCGGTTCTGGTTTAAGAGCTGGTCCATTAAATACAACCATAGAAGATAGTTTCTTCATGGTAAAAGACAAAGGTGTATTTGAGCGTGATGAGTTTAATAATTATGTTCTGCCATCATTACCATTTAACATAAGCAGCCTCTATGACGCTACTGAACATTTACTTACCAGCATTAACGATGATGTGAAAGCATTGCAGCGCAGTTTATTTGCATCTAAAGACGGTTGGATGATCAGGTTGACTCAAAGCGGTGAAAAAGTGTTGGCGTCGCCGCTAATACTAGATTACCAAGTTTTCTTTACAACGTATTTGCCGGCTAGTTCAAGTGCAAGTGCTTGCGCTCCGCCAACAGGTAACAGCAGAGCTTATTTGGTCAATTTGCTTGATGGTAACGCTGTTGAAGACTTGAACAAAAATAGAAATAAAGATGCAACAGACAGGTATGCATTGCTTAAGCAAACGGGTATTGCACCCGATACAAAGATACTGATAGAGAATATCGTTAAGCCTGTTGTATGTTTAGGTGCTGAGTGTGTATCGGCTGTCATAGAGACCGACGAAAATGGCGCAGTTGTAGCCTGTGGCTCTGACTTTGAATGTTTAGCAAGAAACATATATGGTAAGTTTGAGCGAGTTCAGAAAAATACTTGGAAAACTGAAGTGGAGCGTCAATAGATGAAGTGTCGAAAAGCGAATCAAGGTTTTACCTTGATTGAATTGATGATTGTAGTCGCCATTATTGGAATAATATCTGCAATCGCATTTCCTAGTTATCAAAATATGATCAACGGCGCAGCAAGGAGCACAGCGCAAGCCGATCTTATGTCTTTCGCCGCTGCCATGGAAAGACACAATGCGTCGAGCTTTTCGTATAAAGGGGCAGGTGAGAGCGGTGCGAATACAGGGAAACCACAGATATTCGCATCGCATTCACCTAGCTCTGAACCCGCTACAAATAAGAGATATGATCTGACGATCGATGACGTTTCATCGAACGGCATAACTTTTCGTTTGAAGGCAACACCAATTTCTGGCGGTTCAATGGCAAATGACGGTGCGCTTTTCATTTACAGCGATGGACGTAAGGCATGGGATCAAGATAATAATGGCACTATTGCCACAAGTGAGTTTTGCTGGACCTGCTAGTTCACTGATAATGCTTTATCACACTCACTTCAATTTAGAGGTGAGTGTGAACCTTCATCCTATTCCCTCTTGCGTTTTACCGACTGTTAAACTTCCTCCGCGATGTTACCGTTACTTACGGTCACAAACCTATTCTGTTGCATAGAGCAGGTATATCGTCTATTTTAATATACGCTGAAGTCCTTCGGTGCTAATTTCAAGACAGCGTAATCAAATGGAAAGGTAATAAATATGCGTAAACTTTTATTGGGAGGAATGCTTGTTTTAGGTGTATCAATAGCAAGCGCGAAGGTACAAGAGAGCATGCCAGCGAGCTATCTTTTACAAGTTTCTAGCAATCTTGCGTGCGGGGCGATTAACATTGAATTAGTTTCGCATTCAGGGCAAGTTGCAGAATCGCTTCAATTTAAAGACAGCGTATTTGCTCTCGCCGAATTGATGCCAGGTAGTTACAGATTTGGTGATTTAAAATGTGTGTCATCCAACAAAGATTCAGAAGAATTTGACATTTCGCTTAGTACGCTCGCCCCTATCGAGTTGAAGCCTGGTCAGGGATACTATGGCGGCAAGCTTATTGTAAAGCAGTCGACAGATAAAACAGTTCAAAGTACCCCTGATGTGATAGACAATTGTCCAAATGTTATTAGCAAAGCCCGTGGTGATAATGATGACTGTACTGATGGTGTGGGCGTAAATACATCCCCAGTCGAAACTAAAACAATAAACGTTTATGCACCGGCAATGGCCACGGCTGATTTAGAACGAGTACGCAGCGTTTTACAGGTGAGCGACGAGCAATTGCTGTATATACCTTTAATTTCAAAGACCAATTAGTCGAATAGGTACCCATCGCCCTGTTATTTATCTTTAGATCGCTCAGAACACGTTTTGCAAAGACTTTGAAACAAGTGTAAACGACACAATCACCGATGTTGATGCCAAGCATCGGTGTATATGCTTGGATAATGTTTTATACTTCCCCCAAAGTTAACTGAACAATAAGGAAACAAGCATGGTATTAGGCTTACTTTCGATCAGCTTAAAAGTTGCTGATATTGCAATTTCAAAAGCATTTTATGAAAAACTGGGTTTTAATCAAATGGCTGGGCATGTGGATCAAAAATGGGTCGTTATGAAAGACCCAAACGATCAGGTCATTGGCTTATTCGAAGGGATGTTGGAAAAAAATATGTTAACGTTTAATCCTGGATGGGATGCCAACGCTAAACACATTGATGATTATATAGATGTAAGGTACTTGCAAAAAATGCTGAGCGACAAAGGCATTGATTGTGGCCAGATGATTGGTGAAAACAACAAGGGGCCCGCCAATTTTATGCTGACAGATCCCGATGGCAACCCTATTTTGATCGACCAACATAGATAGGTTAAATTCTATTGTGTTGCATCATCGAAAAATCCTACAGCCTTGTGGTCAAGTTATGTTGGCCGCTTGCTATTTAAAGGTGCTTTTTTCTTCTAGTTGCAAGTTAGCGCGGTTCCATTCATATCTTCATGCGTACCGTCGTCATCAGAGTCAGAGCTGACCTTTACGCGTCCTTGTAAAGAGACCGACAGCGCTCTAGCGAAAGTTTCATCTTTGTTGATTGGGCATATCTGAAGCGTAAAAGCTTGACTAGCAGCCCCTGAATCCTTGAAGTGTATATTAGCATTTGGCCCAGTGACTTTAGTTGAATCAGATGCCTTTGCAGTGGTTACTAAAAGCTCTTCACCTGAGCTTCTATTACCGTCAGTGTTGGAATCTATAAACACAATTTTGGGGTCGTTCCAATTTGTTCCGCACGTTTCAAAATCAGCAGAAGGGCATACAATGACATTAATTTGTTCATCGATAGCGAGGTGACGAGCGTACTGAACAACACCGCTAATTTCGTTAATTTCACCCGTTATCCTATTTTTAATTAGGAAATCCTGCATGCTGGGCGCGACAACCGTTAGCACAATCGCTAATATTGCTAATGTGATCATCATTTCAAGAAGCGTTACGCCTTTTTGAACGGTTCTACTAACCTGCGTGGTAAGCTTGTTTTTTAGCACTGTGACCCCCAATAAATATTGTAATAACTATACTCTATTTTTATTTTTGATGCGTATACACTAACAACGCTCGTTAGCGTAGTTAATACCTTGTATTAATATATATAATTTGAATATGTAACAATTAGCGTCATTCAGTAGTGCTAGTTTCTTCTTTTACTGAATGTTAAATTCAAAAATTGCTTTAACTTCATAAGTTTGCAATATTAATTGTTCATGTTTACGTTTTTGTCACCAAATTTTTTTATCTGAAAATCAAGAAGGAAGAGTTCATGTTGAAATCTGAAGTAATCCAAGAGATGCGTGTTTTACCTGAAATAGATGTCGAACATGAAATTCAACGCCGAACTCAATTCATAAAGGATAAGTTGAGTGAGTCAGGTTTACGCAGTCTCGTGCTAGGTATAAGCGGCGGTATTGATTCATGTACATTGGGTCGGCTCGCACAAATGGCGGTCAATGAATTGAATGAAGAATCTAAGGGCGACTATCAGTTTATTGCAGTGAGATTGCCTTACGATACTCAGGCAGATGAAGATGATGCGCAAGCGTCGATTGATTTTATTCAACCAAGTTTACACGTAACGTCGAATATTAAGGCGGGGGCAGATGCAATACATGAGAGCGCAGTCAACGGCCTTCTTGCTGCTGGCGTAACTAGCTTTTCAGCAGAAAAAAGCGATTTTGTGAAAGGGAATGCCAAAGCGAGAACAAGAATGGCAACTCAATTCGATATAGCCGGTTTAATGAATGGATTAGTACTGGGTACAGATCATTCTGCTGAAAATATTACAGGCTTTTATACAAAATTTGGCGATGGTGCCTGCGACTTAGCACCACTGTTTGGTTTGAGTAAACGTCAAGTTCGCAGTTTAGCGCGGCATATGGGGGCGCCTGAAAACATCATTACAAAGCCGCCCACTGCCGACTTAGAAACGCTGACACCACAGAAGTCAGATGAGTCCTCATTGGGCCTAACTTACGAACAAATCGACGACTTTTTAGAAGGCAAGAGTGATGATAAAGTTGCTGATGATAAACTCTTAGCTATATACTTAAAAACGCAGCATAAGCGTCTTCCTATCCCGACCGTTTATGATCATGAATAAGGAAAGTCAAAACTAATGAAAAAAATTGAAGCTATTATTAAGCCGTTTAAGTTGGATGATGTTCGCGAAGGGCTATCTTCAATAGGTGTTAGTGGTATCACGATGACTGAAGTGAGAGGATTTGGTAGACAAAAAGGCCACAAAGAGCTCTATCGCGGAGCGGAATACAATGTGGATTTTCTACCTAAGGTAAAAATCGAACTGGTTGTGCCAGACGATCTGTTGGATAGAGCGGTTGAAACCATCTTGGCGCATGCAAAAACCGGTAAAATAGGTGACGGTAAAATATTCGTATTTAACGTTGAACAAGTTATTCGAATTCGCACTGGTGAAACAGACGAAGACGCTATTTAGCGTCTTCGTTGGCATTGTTTAAATCGAAAGATATTGCGAGTATACGTACTCGCTTATTAAAACTAGCGTAAAGGCTGTCTGCTAGTTAAAAATTAGTGGGAGTGACCGCAACCACCTTCGCCGTGCACGTGCCCATGTTTTATTTCATCAGCGCTTGCTTCACGAACATCCACAACTTCAACATCAAAGGCAAGCGACATTCCTGCTAATGGGTGGTTGCCATCGACAGTCACGGTTGTGTCCGTTTTGTCGATGATAATAACCGATTGCTCGCCATCGTCAGTCGTTGCTCGGAAACTCATTCCAACATCAACATCCATGCCTTCAAACATGTCAGCAGGAACTTCTTGTATTAAATCGTCATGACGCTCCCCGTAGGCTTTGTCAGGATTGACAGTGACGGAAAATTTGTCACCTTTAGTTTTTCCAACTAAGGCATCTTCAATGCCTTCGATCATAAAATGACTGCCCTGTAGAAAAGACATTGGTGGCGCTTCGTGAGAGGAATCAATCATGTCGCCCTCTATGGTACTTACAGTGTAATGAAGGGTAACAACATTATCTTTCTGTATTTGCATCTTATATCCTATTTTTAATCTAATTTATAAGGTAGAGCGCTTACGGTAAATTGCTGCTCTGGAAACTCTTTTAATCTTAACACATCATCTATTTGCGTGTCATTTGCAAGCACTGCTAACATCAGCGTATTGCCTTCATATACTGCGCTTTGAAGAACGGTACCACCACTGCGCCAGTTTTCACCGGCTTGTTTTTCTAGAGCGATACCAGGTGACAAATGCGGTGCAATTTCAACGCCCTCAGCGGTGAGAATATACGAAGCTCTTTTGTTGCGTCCTAGGAATTTTGTGCGAGCAATGGTCTCTTGTCCCATGTAGCATCCCTTATCAAAATCGATACCGGAAACTGCTTGCAGATTCAGCATTTGCGGCACAAATTCGTTACTGGTTTCGGCTTCTACATAAGGGATCGCGTCTCGTATATTCATGGCGTCCCAATCGCCTTCGTCCGCATATGCATTAGGCATTGCTAATTGACTTAGCATAGATGCGCCCTCTGCGTTCAGCGCTAGCAAGTATCGAGGGCCGTTTATATTCAAGCATACTGCACTGCCAAATTCGTTATTAACTACGCTGAGATGTTGATCACTTAGCTCAGTAAACAATGCATTAATAGCTGCGGTTGTGTTGGTGCCAGACACTCCGAAAAAGCTTAAGTCATCGCCAGATTGCTTTATATCTACTTTTGAAAAAACACCATACTTCTTGAATTCGGCCATGCTTTTTTCAAGTGCGGATTTTCGCATGATCAACTGATAGACATCATGCGTTAATAGCGCTGTGAACACGGACCATGCTTTACCTTTGAAGTCGCAGTGTGCGCCAAACCGAGCAGCTTGGGAATTCATCTTTGCAACATCGACGGTTACTTGACCTTGTAAATACTCTGCAGCCTGTGGACCTGAAAATGTAATACAGCCCAGATTAGTCAATTTTGCGATCAGTTCTTTTTGAGATGACATTTTGTAGCCTCTAATGCAGTCGAGATTTGCCGACTGTTCAGTTATTGTTGAACGAAGTAAGCTCACTCTTTTCTCTAGGTATAGTCGATATTGGGATTGTACGTTAGTTTGCAAGATGATGATTCATCGGACGGCTTTTATTTTGAATTTTTTACGCTCATATGACTACATTTTAATATCTTTTGATCAGTTCTGCATTTGTCCGCGTTATGCTACTATCAAACGAATTAAAGCACGAGGTTACCAATGTTTACAGCAAAGAGAGTCGCTAGGTTAAAATGGGCATGTCGCAGAGGAATGCTAGAGTTAGATGTGTTGTTCCTTCCATTCGTTGAGCAGGCTTTCGATGAATTGACTGACGGCGAGAAAGTGGTTTTCGAACGTTTGCTAACTTGTGATGATCCCGACCTTTTCGCGTGGTTCATGGGCCATCAAAAATGTGAAGACCCGGATTTTGCCGCTATGGTGCAGCGTGTACTGCAAAGAGTTAAGGTTTAATTCAATAATAACTATCACCGCAACACGCTATGACTTCGGTTTAGTAGATTTTTTTAATTACTGCGTTGTACCGCTTTTGCTTTGTTGGTCTTTACCAAACGGGATTACGCCGAACCTATATTTATTGCAGTTTGCCTTCACCACAATGTTGAGTATTTGGTTTGTGTATCGAGTTAGCAGCATTACCAAATTAACAACGCATTTTGCAATATGCATCAGGCAGCAAGAAATGCTGCTCTGCGATGCGCCAATGGATAAAATATTTGATAACGAAAAGCAAAAAGCGAATAAATATCTGGACATTGATGATTCAAATGTCGAAGGGGACTATCAACTAAGCTTCCGCTCGCGCTGCACGCAGTTTTGTATATTCTTAGTATTAGAGTCAAAGCAACAGAAGCTCGAGAGTCAGACGCTCTTATTTAAGTGGCAGCTAAGTGAGCAGCACTACCGAGCGCTCACCTCGGCAATTGCACGAAATGCGGCAATAGAATTTAATTTACGCTCGAACCCAACCTAGGAATACCAAGTAAATGATGAACATGGGCTTATTGAAAGCGGCTATGTACAGTCCACAGCGTCTTGATAGTGATGTACCTGTGTTGCCCGAAAACATTGTGCGCAAAGAGATCCGAATAAACACTTTGCACTGTGAGCGATACAATAAGGCTGTGAATTGGAAGCTAGGTATTGCGTCAGTAATACATCCGAATTATTTGCAGGTTTTGACCCTGCCTATGCAGCTTGAGATGATGATAAATGAACCTTTTCCCTTTAAACCAATGGGATTGGTGCATTTAGCCAATCATATCGAGGTGAACTACTTACCGGAACAAAATGCGAAATTATTGCTGCAAACATCCTTCAATGGATTAATGTGGCATAAGAATGGTTGGGTGTTTGCTCTCTTAAGTGAGGGGTTTGTGAATGGTCAATTGGCTATTTCCGCTACATCTTACTATTTGTCTCGGCAGCGGCACGCTCAAACTAATAAAAATACCGACTTGACGAGTAATGTGAATATCGATGAAACGAATTCGAAGACCAAAGTAGCGCAAAAAAATGTTTCTAATATGCCAATAATTAATGAGGTCTTGCCTCCTTTTGATATTAGCTGTGATATGAATTTCCCTCTAGGCATTGGTCGCCAGTATGCACGAGTTTCTGGTGACTTTAATCCTATTCATCTGACTCGCTGGACGGCAAAATTAATGGGTTTTAAACAGGCGATTGCGCACGGAATGTACTCCAAGGCGCTGTGTATATCAGAGGTCTTAAAAAAAGAAATGGAAAATAGGAAAGGGGCATTAGCACAAACACCAATGCAGTTTTCTACTCAATTTATACAGCCCATTTATTTACCTACGAGCTGTGAGTTAAACATCAATCGCGGTGGCGATCAGATTGACTTCTCGCTAACGTCAAAAAGTCGCTCTAAAGCAAGAGAGCACTTGCGCACTAAGGTAGTGATTGCATAGCACTCGTTGTAAAGAGCTCATCTGCATTACCTGGTTTTTAGCACGCAATACTTTCTGTGTTGGGGTGCTGAGAATCTCAAAGTTTCTTTTGAATAATAGTTGGCTCTGGTTTTTCAAGCATGTCCGGATAGTCTAGGTTGTAATGCAATCCTCTACTTTCTTTTCTGGCCATAGCGCAGGTCACAATCAGTTGTGCAACGCATACAAGATTACGCAGCTCCAGCATATTATTGCTGACCTTAAAGTTGCTGTAGTACTCATCAATTTCTTGTTTTAGCAAGTTAATGCGCCGCAAGGCTCGCTCTAAACGTTTGTTGGTGCGAACAATGCCCACGTAGTCCCACATGAAAAGTCGCAGTTCATGCCAGTTATGTTGAATAATAACAAGTTCATCTGAGTCGATAACACGGCTTTCATCCCAGGCTTTTATTGGCTCATCAATCCAATCTCCGTCCAAACGATTGATTATGTGTTTAGCGGCGGCATGAGCAAATACGATACATTCCAATAGAGAGTTGCTCGCCATCCTGTTTGCACCGTGCAAGCCAGTGTATGCAGCTTCTCCGATGGCATACACATTCTGCAAGTTAGTGCGAGCATCAAAATCAGTAACGACACCCCCACAGGTATAGTGAGCAGCTGGAACGACGGGTATTGCCTGAGTCGTGATGTCTATTCCCAATGAGCGGCAGCGACGGTATATGTTCGGGAAGTGCTTTTTGATGAAATCGTTAGATTTATGGCTGATATCGAGATACATGCAGTCAGCACCCAGACGTTTCATTTCAAAATCAATTGCTCTTGCGACAATGTCACGGGGGGCTAAATCGCCTCTTTCATCAAATTTATGCATGAATTTAGTGCCATCTTTGTGGCACAAAAATGCGCCTTCGCCGCGCAACGCTTCACTAATAAGAAAGTTTCCAGCATCAGGATGAAACAAGCAGGTAGGGTGGAATTGATTAAATTCCATATTGGCTATTCTGCATCCTGCACGCCACGCCATTGCGACACCGTCTCCGCTAGATACATCCGGATTTGAAGTGTATTGATAAACTTTGCTTCCACCACCCGTCGCTAGCGTAGTGAAGCGTGATCTGATCACTTCTACGCGCTCTTTTTTACGGTTCCAAACATAGGCACCGACACAATGGTCCGGCGTCGTCGTACTTTTAATTAGGTCAATCGCATTATAGCGCTCGAACAAGTGTATGTTGGGGTGGTTCGCGACATTGTCCGACAGTGTTTCTTGCACTGCGGCGCCAGTTGCATCTGCAGCATGTAGAATTCTTCTGTGGCTGTGGCCACCTTCTCGCGTGAGATGAAACTTAGTTTCACCACTCTCGCTCTTCTCTTGATCGAACGGAACGCCTTTATTGATTAACCACTCCATGCTCTCTTTTGCATTGCGTGCAGTAAATGCAACGACAGCTTCATCGCAAAGTCCGGCGCCGGCATCTAAAGTGTCTTTGATGTGACTTTCGATAGAGTCCGTGTCGTCAAAAACAGCAGCAATACCGCCTTGCGCATAGCGCGTGCTACCTTCGTTGATGTCGCTTTTGCTGAGGACGATAACGTCACAATATTCAGCCATTTTGAGTGCAAGGCTTAAACCTGCAGCGCCGCTGCCTACGATTAATAAATCGCAGCGGTGTTCAATTGTTTGAGACATAGATTGTTTTTCAAGTAACATGTAGAATTGTGATGTATCGCCATACTAATCATCTAGTAAAAAATTACAACTAGTGGTTATTTATAAATTATTTTAGCTGTATATCGAACTTATCCAACAAGTGTCTGTCTATTACTACACTTGCATGAGCCATAAGTGATGTTTTTTAGGAGTAGTGGCTCGAATGAGCGAGCAAAAGACCGATCAAGAATTAGTTGAACAGGTACAGAAAGGCAATAAGAACGCTTTTAACTTGTTAGTTATTCGTCATCAGAATAAAGTGATGAATATTGTAGCAAGGTACGTGAAGAACAGTGGGGACGTCGCGGATGTAACGCAAGAGGCGTTCATAAAGGCTTACAGAGCGTTACCCAACTTTAGAGGCGAAAGTGCCTTCTACACTTGGCTGTATAGGATAGCGGTAAACAGTGCAAAAAATTATTTAACATCTCAGGGGCGAAAGCCGCCAGCAAGTGATGTTGACGCGAGTGAAGCGGATTATTACGATGGAAGCGACGCATTAAAGGAAAATAATTCCCCAGAACGTGCTTTGCTATCCGACGAATTACAGCAAAAACTATTCGCAACAATTGACGCGTTGCCCGAAGATTTACGTTCGGCAATTACGTTGCGCGAAATTGAAGGACTAAGCTATGAAGAGATAGCTGCAGTGATGGAATGTCCGGTTGGGACAGTACGATCAAGAATTTTTAGAGCACGAGAAGCAATTGACAAAGTTATATTGCCTTTGGTGCAAACATAAACACAGTTGATTATATTATCGGCTACAAGCCAATGTATCCATTAGCGGTGTTAAAGTAGGAATGTGTTATATGACGCAACAGCATGAAAAATTATCAGCATTTTTAGACGGTGAGCACCAAGACTCTGAGATAGCAGTAAGCTTGACTCAAGATTCTGAACTCGCCGACAAGTGGAAACGTTATCACTTGGCTCGGGACTGCATTCGCAATGAAATGAGTGCCGACATTCACTTTGATGTTAGTGCTCAAATTGCGAAGAAGTTGGAACACGAGCTGCCAATGGTTGCACCAAAGCGCACTTGGCGCGAGCTTCCAGTAGTAGCGAGTGTAATTCCTCTGGTTAAACAGAGTGGTCAACTAGCTGTTGCCGCTTGCGCAACCGCTGTGATGATATTTAGTTATCAGTCTTACAATCAACCAGAAGAGTCGCAGCCATTTTTAACTGCACCGACTGGCTTCGGCCCACAAGGCGGATTGGCTCCTGTAAGCTTGAACACGAGTGAGAGCGTTGACCGCGAAGGTATGGCGATATTGCTGGAACAGCAACGCCAAATTAATGCTTTGATTGAAGACCATCAGCGTCAACTTAAACTCAAGAATGCTGGGCAAAGTAAGAAACTAGAGACAGAAAGCCTAGAGCCTAGCATAGAACAAGTAGAAAAAGCGCAAGCACAGAAGTAGTATGATAAATGGAGTAAAAGACGTGAGTACTAGAGCGGATATCGGCAATGTGCTCTGTAATCGGAGTTTGCTTCTCATTATTTTAGGAACGCTTGCGTCTCTTTCTTTTTCAAGCTCGGCGGTCACTATTTTGACCGCACAAAAGCAAGTAAATCGACAATCGCAAGAGACCAAGAAAGAAAACAAAATACTCAGTTCAGAAACCCAGCAGGCGGTAGCCCGCGAGGTTGCTCAAGGTGTGCTGAACGGAGGCGAGACTTTCGATCCTTTATCCGCTATAAGCTGGTTGACTCGTCTTTCAAGACAAACCTCAAGCCTAAATTACGAAATATCGTTCGTGTTAAATATACCAGGTAAAGATGCTCAACCATTTTTATGGCGACATGCCAAAGTCGACGAGAGTACTCAAATAGAACAGCTTAGCTTGTTGAATGGACCGGGTTTTGAAAATATACGGGTCAATGGTGTGGTCAGCGTTTTTCAGCCTGGTTACCCTGCTTACAGTATGTACGGTAGTGCTATAGATGGGCCCATACCATATGCCTTACTGCATGAACCTGATAAGCTTCAGAAGAGTTATCAATTCCTCTTGGTAGGCAGAAACAGAATATCAGGTCGCTCAGCTCAACAAATCAGAATTACTAGCACGGATAAGACGCGCTACGGTTATAATTTGTGGTTAGACGAAGAAACCGGCATGCTGTTGAAATTAAATATGCACGGTCTTGATGGTAAGCTCCTACAGCAAATTCAAGTTACTCAACTCCGAATTGACGACAGAGTAGCAGATGCGTTCAGTCAATTGCAGCAAGAGAACTTACCGAGAGTAATCAACGTCGTTAATCCTCCGCAAAGAAAACACAAGTGGAAATTGGCTTTTTTGCCGGTAGGTATGAAAGCGATAAAACAGGATATTCATCAGTTAGCAATAACAGGGCAGGTGGCGGAATATAGTTTATTTAGCGACGGTCTAGTCAATGTTTCCGTGTATATTCAAGCGGCGACAGGCGTATTTCAGAATGACGTCAATTTAAATAACGGCGCAAACACTGTGCATTCTCGCACAGATGGTAAAGTCCAAGTGACTGTTGTCGGTGATATTCCGTTAGTTACTGCGCAGCTGATGGCTAAATCAATTGAAGTGATAAATTAATACAAAAATATGATTGAAGAAACCGGCATTGTTAGAAAAGTACAGGGCAAACAAGTTTGGATAGAAACCCAAATTAAGACAACCTGTGGCACCTGCCATGTGAATAAAAATTGCGGAACAAGTGTCGTGGCCAAAGCATTTACTGCCAAGCCAGAATTACTGCAACTCAGCAGTCCACATGAGTTAATAGAGGGCCAAACTGTAAAGTTAGGGATCCCTGAAGAACAGCTAATGGGCGCTTCTATGCTGGTTTACTTATTGCCAATAATCGTGTTAATTGTTTCTACTTCAAGCATGCAAATTATGCTTCCTTCGCTGCATGAAGGCTGGCAAATCTTATTCGGTTTTATTGCGACAGCGATAAGTTTCTGGCGAATTTCTAAATTTACGAAAAAGCACGATAAAGGTCAGTTTTCTCCCGTAATCTTAGGCGCCGTGAACGAGGCAACAACGACCATGAAAAACGAAATCCCTCTCAAAAAACTCACTTAATTCCAGCCTGTCTTTTAAAGCAATTGTCAGCGTGGAGTATGCTAGGTAACACTTCCTGACAAAATATTTGTAAATTGTGGGCAAGTTAAGCAGCCTAAACGTACTAATAATGCTGTAATCATTCGCATTTGTGCTGATAAAACGGTAAAATCGCGACTTTATTTTTCGCTTATAAAACCAAGGTAAGCTTAGACGGCAAAACAAAGCGTCTTAGGGCTTGAAACAGACCTCGGTAACTTCAGGACAAGTAGTTAAATTTATGCAACTAAAGAACATTCGCAACTTCAGTATTATTGCGCATATCGACCACGGCAAGTCGACTCTTGCCGATCGACTTATTCAAACTTGTGGCGGCTTAACTAATCGCGAAATGTCAGCTCAAGTGCTCGATTCAATGGACATTGAGCGTGAACGCGGGATCACCATCAAAGCGCAAAGCGTGACACTGTATTATCAAGCGAAAGACGGTGAAAAATACCAGTTAAACTTTATCGACACGCCAGGGCACGTTGACTTCACTTACGAAGTATCGCGCTCATTAGCAGCATGTGAAGGCGCTCTGTTAGTGGTTGATGCTGGTCAGGGCGTAGAAGCACAAACGCTGGCGAACTGCTACACCGCAATGGATTTGAATATGGAAGTTGTGCCAATTCTAAATAAAATAGATTTGCCACAGGCCGAGCCAGAGCGTGTCGCCGAAGAAATTGAAGATATTATCGGTATTGATGCAATCGACGCTGTGCGTTGTTCTGCTAAAACAGGTATTGGTATTGAAGATGTGTTAGAAGAGATCGTTAAGCGGATTCCACCACCAGAAGGCGACGTTGATGCGCCTCTCCAGGCATTGATTATTGATTCTTGGTTTGATAATTATCAGGGCGTTGTCTCGCTCGTGCGAATAGTAGAGGGACAGTTAAACGCTAAAGATAAAATCCAAATAATGTCAAATGGTGTTGTTCACCAGGTTGATAAAGTTGGGATATTTACACCAAAACAAACGGACACTGGGATTTTAAAAGCAGGTGAGGTTGGTTTCATTATTGCTGGTATTAAGGAAATTAATGGCGCGCCGGTTGGCGACACCATTACTTTAGCTAAAGCCCCCGCCGCTAATGCATTGCCCGGCTTTAAGAAGATTAAGCCGCAGGTATACGCGGGCTTGTTTCCAGTGAGTTCTGATGACTACGAAGATTTTCGCGATGCTTTATCAAAGCTCAGTCTGAACGATGCTTCTTTGTTTTTTGAACCTGAAAGTTCTGCCGCATTAGGTTTTGGTTTTAGAATAGGTTTCCTAGGTATGCTGCACATGGAAATCATTCAAGAACGTTTGGAGCGTGAATACAACCTAGATTTGATCACTACCGCGCCAACTGTTGTTTATCAAGTGAAAACAACCAAAGGCGTAGTGATAGAAGTCGACAATCCATCTAAACTGCCTCCAATTAATGATATCGAAGAAATCCGTGAACCTATTGTGACCGCAAGCATGCTGGTACCGCAGGAGTACCTAGGTAACGTTATGACGCTATGCGTTGAAAAGCGCGGAATGCAAACAGCAATGACATACCATGGCAAACAGGTTGCGGTTACCTACGATATGCCTATGGCAGAGGTGGTTCTCGACTTTTTTGATAAATTGAAATCAACCAGCAGAGGCTTTGCATCGCTCGATTACAACTTTAGTCGCTTCCAAGTTGCCGATATGGTTCGCTTAGATATACTGATAAACGGTGAGCGCGTCGATGCATTGGCACTTATAACACACAAAGCAAACTCGCAGCGCCGCGGGCGTGACTTAGTGGAAAAACTGCAAGAGCTCATTCCAAGACAAATGTTTGATATTGCAATACAAGCGGCAATTGGCAATCACGTGGTAGCGCGCAGTACGGTTAAACAGCTACGTAAAAATGTTATTGCAAAATGTTACGGTGGCGATATTAGCCGTAAGAAAAAGCTATTACAAAAGCAAAAAGACGGTAAAAAACGTATGAAGCAAGTAGGAAATGTAGAATTACCTCAAGATGCCTTCCTAGCAATTTTGAAGGTAGACAATTAATGGCCAATTATTTCGCAATATTTTTGGTGGCGATGACCGCAATCACCGGTTTTATCTGGTTAGTCGATGCCATGTTGTTCGCACCAAAAAGAAAAGTTATCGCATTAGAAGAGCGTCGCGCTATTTTAGGTGATGAGAGCATAATTGAGTTAATCGGTGAAGAAGCGGATCCTAATTTGCCTGCCTTGGTGGATAACGCTAAGCAGTTTTTTCCAATTTTTGCGTTGGTCATGGTGTTTCGCTCATTTTTATACGAACCCTTTCAAATCCCATCAGGCTCGATGATGCCGACACTGTTAGTAGGCGACTTCATCCTAGTTGAAAAATTCAGCTATGGCATAAAAGATCCTATTTTTAGAACGAAACTGATTGAAACCGGAGAGCCTGAAAGAGGCGACGTTGTTGTCTTTAAGTTTCCTAGCGATCCCAATATCGATTTTATCAAAAGAGTCGTTGGCTTACCTGGCGACAGAGTGATATATCGCGATAAGCAGTTGTATATCACTGAAGCGTGCAATGGACAGCAACCTTGTCCTACAGAAAAAATGGTTACCCAAATGTATACAGGTCGGACTGACTTTATTAGTCGCGGTGCTTATCTTGAGGAATATACGGAAGCTTTGGGCACTGAGCAGCATTCTTTATTGCGAAATCCAAGGGCAATTGATCCGGTAGTTCGCTATGAACCAAAACAGCCAGGAACCGCAATCAACGAGTGGATAGTGCCAGAGAACAGCTACTTTGTGATGGGTGATAATAGAGATAATAGTGAAGACGGCAGATATTGGGGCTTCGTTCCTGACGCAAACTTAGTCGGTGAAGCCGTGTTGATTTGGGTTAGTTTCGAGTTTGATAGAGCGCCTGAAGACTTTCTGCCTACTTGGTTGCCTTCCGGCATACGATTTGAACGAAGTGGTACTATTAATTAATTGGTTGGTATAACCAATGGTTGCATGACTATCCCAATGATAGTTAACATCAAAGGTGCCTATATCTTTTACGTTTCGGGTAAGCAGTGATTACCTTAAGAGTCGTAAATTAAATAGGCATCGTTAAGAGCAAAAATGAATCCATATATTAGATTAAACAAAGTACTTGATTATACATTTGAAAATAAGGCTTTGCTTGAGCAGGCATTTACGCATCGTAGTGCTGCCAAAATTCATAACGAAAGGTTAGAGTTTTTAGGGGACGCAGTGCTAGGCATGGTCGTCGCCGAGTTGTTATATCAGCAATTTCCAGAACAGCCTGAAGGTAAGTTAACGAGAATGCGCTCTTCACTCGTTAAAGGCGATACGCTAGCAATGATTGCGAAAGAACATGATTTCGGCGCATTCCTAAAGCTAGGCTCGGGCGAAATGAAAAGCGGTGGTCATCGACGTAGCTCAACCTTAGCTGATGTTGTTGAAGCAGTGATAGGTGCGATATTTCTAGAATCGGGCATTGATGCTGCAAAAAATACCATTGTTAAACTATTCGCAAGCCGCATCGAAAAACTCGATCCGAACAGGCAAATAAAAGACAATAAAACACAGTTGCAAGAATTTTTGCAGTCCAGACAACTGCCATTACCCAATTACGAAGTTGTCCTTATTAGTGGCAAAGATCATGCGCAAACCTTCGAAGTTGATTGTACTGTAGAGCCTTTAAATACCAGTCAAATTGGAAAAGGTAAAAGTCGTCGACAAGCCGAGCAAAACGCGGCAAAACAAACACTAGAGATATTATTAAATGAGCAATAAACATTGTGGGATGGTTGCCATTGTTGGTCGCCCGAATGTTGGGAAATCGACAATATTGAACCAAATTTTAGGTCAAAAAGTCAGTATAACCTCACGCAAGCCGCAAACCACTCGGCATCGTATCATGGGCATTGATACTATTGGCGAACGTCAAGCAGTATATGTTGATACACCTGGCTTACATGGCGAAGAAAAGCGCGCTATCAATCGTTTAATGAATCGCGCTGCTGCTAGTTCGCTCGGCGAAGTATTTCTAGTATTGTTTGTGATTGAAGGAACACGCTGGACCGAAGATGACGAACTTGTTTTATCGAAAATAAAGCAGGCAAATATACCCTGTTGGCTCATCGTCAACAAAACCGATAAGGTGCCTGACAGAGCAGAGTTAATGGATACGTTAAAAGCGCTTAACGAAAAACATGATTTTGAAAATGTTATTCCTGTCAGTGCGAAGCAAAATAGACAAATCGATCATTTGCGTCAGCTCGTCCTAAAAGCGCTACCTGAGAGTGATTTTTATTTTCCGGAAGACTACATCACAGATCGCTCTAGTCGCTTCATGGCTGCGGAAATTATCAGAGAAAAGTTGATGCGCTTCACCGGTGATGAGCTGCCCTATGCAACAACAGTTGAAATAGAGCAGTTTAAACTCACTCCAAGAGGCATCTACCATATAAATGGATTGATATTAGTTGAGCGTGAAACCCAAAAGCGCATGATTATTGGCAAGTCGGGTAGTCATCTTAAAACCATGGGCGCAGAGGCGCGTAAAGATATGGAAGCTTTGTTTGATAATAAAGTTTTTCTTGAGCTGTGGGTTAAAGTGAAAGCCGGCTGGGCAGATGACGAACGCGCATTGCGATCCCTTGGCTACGATAACGACTATAAAGGCTAATTCTCTTTAACAATAATGCAGTCCTGTTGTGGAATATAAATTATGAAACCGCTTAGTGATTTTAGAAAAGAATATACGGCCGGTCGTTTGACATCAGACGTGCTTACTGAGCATCCAGTGGATTTATTTAAGATCTGGTTAGACGATGCGATCAATGCAAAGTTACCCGACCCAAATGCCATGACGGTAGCTACCGTAGATGCAAGCGGTCAGCCTAGCCAGCGCATTGTGTTGTTAAAAGACTTAAGCAACGAGGGCTTTGTTTTTTATACCAACCTAGGTAGTCGAAAAGCGAAAGACCTTGCTAACAATGCAAAAATTTCTCTGCATTTTCCATGGTACTTTTTAGAGCGTCAGGTCAGAGTTAACGGCGTTGCAAAAGCACTTTCACGAACCGAAGTTGCTAAGTATTTTTTATCCCGCCCAAAAGACAGTCAGTTAGGTGCTTGGGCATCTCAGCAAAGCCAGCCAATTTCAACACGCGAGCTGTTAGTCACTCAGTTTGCGCAAATGAAAGAAAAATTCGCTAAGGGCCAAGTTCCTTTACCCGATTTTTGGGGTGGGTTTCGAGTAGAGCCTCAGCAAATTGAATTTTGGCAGGGAGGAGAACATCGTTTACATGACCGTTTCGAATACAATAAGCAAGACAATGGCAGTTGGACGACACAACGATTGATGCCGTGATGAAGGTCCCGGCTTAGCCCTGATTTTATGATTGACAGTCATTGCCATATCGATCTTGAGACCTTTGATGATGATCGCGATGATGTTTTGCAGCGAGCATTTCAAGCGGGCATTCAGCGCTTGTTGGTGTTGGGATTAAGCAATCAGCAATTTCCTAAATTACTCAGCCTACATGAGCGATACCCTCAGGTTGATATTGCTTTGGGCTTACATCCTTACTTTCTTAAACTCCAAGATGATGCAAATACTCAGCTTACGCTTGATGAGTTGTCTCGTTTAGCGAGTTTGCATACTGAGCATTTTATCGCTTTCGGTGAAATGGGTTTGGACGGCAGTTTAGCGCTTGATATGGCTTATCAACAAAAAATTCTGTCTTATCAACTTCAGCTTGCGACAAACTATAAAAAGCCCGTTATCCTGCATCATCGTAAATCTCACAATCAACTCATTAGTCTGTTGAAAGCGCAAAATTATCAGGGAGGGGGAATACTTCACGCATTTTCTGGTAGCTATCAAGAAGCTAAAACTTATATTGATATGGGGTTCTTGTTGGGTGTTGGGGGCACGATAACCTATGCACGTGCCAAAAAAACACGAGAGAGTATTGCAAAAGTTCCCTTAGACAAACTCGTTGTTGAAACCGACTCGCCCGATATGCCAATCAGCGGATTTCAAGGCCAACGCAATCAACCCAGTCAACTGTCGCTAGTGGTTAAGGCATTGGCTGAACTTAAAAAAACGTCATCAATTGAAGTTGAACAACAAACGACTGAAAACTATTTAACACTCTTTGGGTTGTCGCTAAACTGATAGCTGGCGCGTATCTTGTAAAATAGGCGAGTAATAATCATTGCACAAATAGCCGTTAACAACATGATTAAACCGGTTTGTATCAATTGGGTGCGATTGAATGCTTTGTGATGTTTAATGATAGCGTCGCGGTCCAGTAGAAGCTTTACATAACCAATCGTTTTACCATCATAAATAATATCTTCAATAAAAATGAGTGGAGGCTGATCTAAGACTCTGAACTCTTCTATGATGGAGTAGTTTTCATCAAAGCTTGTAATTGTTTTTCCGGTTTGATCGTATAGTGATGTGCCTTTAACGAAACTGTCAGTCTCAATAGTGCTTACATAATTTTCGATACTTTCTTGATCTTCTTTTTTAAGCGGTGCTGCTAACATTCTTGAGGCTTGGCCAGCTAGACTTCTGCCAAGTTGCTCTGATTCTAAGCTATACCACTCATTGGCATTTTTATTGTGCATCAACCATAAGTTAACCGCAATCACCACAATACATATCGCCAATACAAAGTTGGAAATACGTTTCAACATGGAAAATTTAGGTGTGGTTTGGCTAAACAAGTACTTCTCATGGTTAATGGCTACTGAGCAACAATAGGATAAATAACGCTTTTTGCCAAGACTTTGTTTTATTGCGATGCGCCTTTAGGTATCATCTTGCCGGTAAAAGAAACCGCGTTACCTTAGGAACTAATTTGTACCTTATACCCACAGAAACGACCAAAACACTGAGCGCTGCCAAATTCGCGATCTACCTAAAACAGCAAAATGTACTTTGGATGCGCAAAAATATTGAAAATAGCGCGGCCATGGGTCAGTTGACTTCCGAGCATGCTAGTAAGCAGGTTCTTATTCATTCACCGCAAGGAAGCTGGTTCAGCCAAGAGAGCGTCGAGGGTAGTCACGAAGCAAATACAACACTTGATACTTCTGCGCACAGCAGCAGCAAGTCATACACATTTATTGTTGCTGCAACCGTACTTAATTTCGAGCTACTTGAAGAAATTATAAATGCGCTACCTACGCAATCAAACCTTATTAAAATAACCGCCAACCGCTATCACTGTGCGTTTGACAAAATGGTGGTGAATATTGATTGTGAAATGAATGAGGCTAGCAGCCAGTTTGACATTCTCAATGCGACGCTTAAAAACCTCAGTGAGACCTTGTTTATTGATGTTTTTGTGAAACCATCTTTATCTATTGAACAACCTGGTCTGGCTGTGTTTGATATGGACAGCACGCTAATAGAGATGGAGTGTATTGATGAGATAGCAAAGTTAGCCGGAGTCGGTGAAGCTGTGAGTAAAGTTACCGAACGAGCTATGCTGGGTGAAATTGCGTTTTCAGAAAGTTTGCATCATCGCGTCGCCTGTTTGGATGGCGTGAATTTAGATGCGTTGTTGAGTATTCGAAAGCGTTTGCCCTTTATGCCTGGTTTCACTCTCTTAATTAACGAATTAAAACGCAGAGGATGGAAAATTGCAATCGCCTCTGGCGGTTTTACCTATTTTGCTGACTATATTAAAGCCCTGTTTGATTTTGATTATGCCTCAAGCAATACCTTAGAGGTTAAAGATAACAAGTTAACCGGCAAGGTCTTAGGTAGCGTTGTTGATGCTCAGGCTAAAGCTGACATTTTACAACAGTTGGCTAAAGACAACGCCATTCCTATAGCAAACACTATTGCTGTTGGCGATGGCGCTAATGACTTAGTTATGATGTCGGTAGCGGGCTGCGGTGTGGCTTTTAAGGCAAAACCTAAAGTACAAGAACAAGCAGCCAACTCAATTCGATTTAGCGGCTTGGAGGCTGTTCTATACCTACTGGGTTGACGTAAGCCTGAGTTCCCCATAGCGGCACAGTTGAAAGGCTGTGCTTGAAACTACCCGATGTTTCTTTGGTTGAATAAGAGACATACATCAAGGTTTGAGATTCAGCATCAAAAACACGTCGTATTTTCATTGTTTTGAAAAAAATACTTTTTGATTTTCTAAAAACAATTTCTCCCGACTTTGATTTATCAATTGTCGCAATCATTGCAGCAGTTATTTCACCGGTTTGTCGGCAAGCAATGGAGCTGTCAGACGGATCGGCAAAGCTCAAATCTGCTTCAATACTGGCCACATGACAGGTAACGCCTGGCACCGATGGGTCAACGAGTGTATTGAGTTTTATATCTTGTGTCGTGAATACTCCCAGTGAAATATCGCCCACCTCTGACTTGTCACATCCGAATAGTCCGGTTAGCAGAATGAGTGTCGCTACATGTAATATATGTTTGTTCATTTTCGCCCTTCAAAGTGTTTACTTACGCTTAATAAAATTCACTGACCACTCGATGTAATACATTAAATTATATATTCTAAGCTCGATTTGTGGTAAATCTTGCACTAGTGTTAGTAGAAGTGTCACGTTGGATAGTAATCTTCCATGGCTCTCAAAGTTAGACTACAGGAATGAAATAATGAAAGACATAGTTCAACTGCAGTCTGATTTAAAAAAAGCAGAGATGCGTATTTTAGAGTTAGAAACAAATTCAACTAACAATCCACTATTTCTAAATATGTTTAATTCTTCTCCTGTTCCATTTGGCTTGAGTAACAAAGCTGGAACCATCCTTAATATTAATACCACATTTGTTAAGACATTTGGTTATGACATAAAAGATATTCCCACTGTGTCAGATTGGTGGCCTCTGGCCTACCCTGACGTCTGCTATAGAGAATGGGTAATCAATATTTGGGAGCAGCGTCTTGGTGAATCGCAACAAACCAACACTGACTTTGAACCCATTGAAGTGGATATTCGGTGCAAGGATGGCACAAAGCGTGTTGTATTAATCAGCGCTGCGCCATTGAAGGGCTCATACACAGAAGTATTTTTGGTTATTTTTTATGACATTACGGAAATGAAAAAGGCTAAAAATAAAATTGGTGTTCTGTCAGACTCACTGGCAAGCATGACAGCTTCTATTGAGCATCAAAACACTAAGTTGCTCATTGAAAAAGAAAAAGCAGAGGCCAGTGCAGAGCGTTTGAAGTTAGCTATGTTAGGCGCAAATGATGGTTTATGGGACTGGGATTTGGCAGGTGAAAAAATATATTTCTCACCGCGTTGGAAAAGCATGCTTGGCTTTGCTGAAGATGAAATTAAAGATCATTATGATGCTTGGAAGGACTTGGTGCATCCTGACGATGTAGACAAGGCAATAGCTCAAATTCAAAATTTTATGGATAAAAAGGTTGAGCGATATGAAGCCGAATTTAGAATGCGACATAAGGGTGGTCAATATATTAATATACTGTCACGCGCTTTTGCAGTGGAAAGTGAAGATGGAAAAATAACGCGCTTAGTCGGCACTCATATCGATATTACAGAGCGCAAAAAAGCGGAAGAACAACTCAATTATCAGTCGTCACATGATTCATTAACAGAACTGGTGAATAGGAGAGAGTTCGAGCGGCGAACCGAACAATTGCTCTCCGCCTCCAAGAAGAAAAACCAACTTCACGCTCTATGCTATATGGACCTGGATCAGTTTAAGATAGTAAATGATACCTGTGGCCATGCTGCAGGTGATGAGATGTTGCGACAGATTTCCGCCTTATTAAAAGAAGCGGTTAGAGATAACGATACGCTTGCTCGTTTAGGAGGCGACGAGTTCGGTGTGTTGATGGAGCACTGTTCGCCTGATAATGCTTACCGAGTTACGAGAGCAATACAAGCTGCTATTCAAGAATATCAGTTTGTTTGGGAAAATCGCAGTTTCCGTGTTGGGGTAAGTATTGGATTAGTGCAAATAACGGATAAGACGAATAACTTAACAGAATTACTGAAAGTTGCCGACGTAGCGTGTTACATGGCTAAAGACAAAGGGCGCAATCGCATACACGTGCATTGCGACGAAGATTCAGAGTTAGCAAAACGACAGGGTGAGATGCATTGGGTTACTCGCATACAGCATGCACTAGATGAAGACCGTTTTTGTCTTTATGCTCAGATGATTGAACCATTAGAGAAAAGTTCGGGAAAACACTTTGAGGTCTTGGTCCGAATGATAGACGAAGAAGGTGATATTATTCCACCCGGGGCTTTTTTACCTTCTGCAGAGCGTTACAATTTAATGCGTGAACTCGACAAATGGGTTATCAGCAACACACTTCGTTCGTTAAAAACTCACCCAGAATTTTTGAACAGGATAGACTTCATTTCAATCAATCTATCGGGTCAATCGATTACTGATGAGCGTTTTTTAGAATTTGTACTCAAAGAAATTCGCAGTCTTAAGAACAGCGCTACAAAGATTTGTTTCGAGATAACCGAGACTGCGGCAATATCTAACCTTTTGTTAGCGGGTAAATTCATATCTGAATTGAGAAAGTTTGGTTGCCGTTTCGCACTAGATGATTTTGGCAGTGGCCTTTCTTCATTTGGCTATCTAAAAAATTTAGCCGTTGATTATCTCAAGATTGATGGGGCATTTGTCAAAGATATCGTTTGCGATCCAATAGATCGTGCAATGGTAAAGTCGATAAATGAAATAGGTCAAGTGATGGGCATGGAAACCATCGCTGAATTTGTTGAGAGTGAAGAGATTAAGACGATGCTAAAAGAGATAGGTGTGAATTACGCACAGGGCTTTGCTATTCATAAACCACAACCCTTTATAGAATTGCTGACTGAAGAAAGAGACTCAAAAGACAGCAATAGCTCAAAGGTGCAACCACACACTAAATAATCTCAATCTTATCAAATCAGATGGTCTATGCGATCCTTGCTTTCAATAATTGAACCTCAGCAAACCTGCTGGGGATATCATCTCGCTCTGTCGCACAACGCAAATCCTTCAATTTTTCCAGTGAGCGCAACAAAACGGGCAGAGGTGGGCCACTAGCCGTGACTTTTTCATATGCCTGTTGAGATTCGTTTTTTGCCATTTGCGCAATGAATCGTTCAACTAATTGATTGTGATGTTGGCTTGCTGCGTAGCCATGAAGTTCGAGCACTTCTAAAAATAAGGCGCCATTTTCTTTAAACCACGGACTACTTATCTGTTCAGGCGTCACACTCAGCATAGAATCTAGCAAGCTCTCGCGCCTCATACAATCACGCAGCGTGGCTTGTTCCTCCGGCAACATGAATAGGAACTTGTCGACTAAAATTTGTGAGTAGTAGGGGTCATCACCTTGGCAAACACCGAGCAATAAATCAATGACATTGATTCCGGCAAAATCGCCCGCATTTGCTCCACGATATTCATTCTGGCCAACTCGATAAGGCTTGTAGTATGGACGTACGCAATGAAAAAAGCGCTCTACGTTCAGCTCATTAAACAATATATCATTGTATTTAATGACATCCTGTAAGCCTTGTTTGGCAACGTGTAGCATATCGCCAGTAAGTGGATGTGATATACCCATTGGTAGTATTTTGAGTAGGGCATCGGCGGTGCGCATGTACGCTAAAATGCCGCGTGTATTGTAGTCTAAGAACAATATCTCATCTTCCAACGAGGTAAAGCTCTTGTATAAGCCGTTTATGGCTGAATTGTGCGTAGTTAAATGACTAGTGGAAAAACGCGGCGTTACGCCAAGCGACGCGCCAATTTGCATGGCCAGTGCAGACGCTTCAATTAGGGGAGATTTTGTTTCTCTGCTTGGTTCAGTAATGTCATGACGACGACATGCAGCCATATATAAACCGACGTTGCCGAGCAAATCAAAACCAGCATCAAAACCTGAATCGGTATTGCCTTCCTTTAATAATGCAGAAATATAGGTCCGCCCAGCTTCGGTTAATTCGTTGGTTAATGGTTTGGTAAGGTTAGGTTGGAAATTGACATCGCTGCGATCACGCTGTGCAAAATAGATTTCTTCTAATTCGGAATTGAGTTGTTTGAAGTCGTTTCTGATCCATAGATCAAAGTTCTTTACAGCCGCGGTTTGATTGCCATTACGCATAAGGTCTCCTGAGTTGCGCCACGGTTGCCATAAGTTAAATGAATGACCGCGCTCAGCGCCTATATTTCTAGTTGATAAAAAGCTGCCGATATGAAACCACAGCTACATAAAAAAAAGAAGTCTTATCTTTAACTAGAATACATAAAGAAGAGTAGAGTGCTGAATTATTTTAGAATTCGGCAATATAGAGTGGCTTCAATAAAGTTATCAGTGTTGCTTATATGCTCTTTCGCTATATGGCTTCATTTATATATGGCAAAAGCGGTATTGTCTAAATTAGGCCTTGGCTTGGGATTAATCTCGATATCATATTTGTTGCTTGTGCGGTGTATGGTTTAAAACAAGGGCTTACTGCTTAAAAGGTGAAGAAAAAAATCATCGGATATGGCCAAAAATTAAAAAACACAATAAAAACAACTATTTACAGCTGGGCTGGAATTCGCGTTTATATAAAACTCACTAAGTTAAAATAAAAATAAATCATTAAAAAACAATTGCTTATATAGCTTCTTTGCTTGTAATTTTGGTGTTTAACACCTTAAGAAGTTAAAAGCCCTATCTCTTTTGTTTAAATGCCCCTTAAAACATAAATTCAGCGCTAAACCCTTGTTGAATATAAAAAATAGGCTAAAAATCACTCTATGCTATTTGGGTAGTATTTGCAGATATAAAAATTGTATTTAATTGATCATTACGACTAATAAAATGACAGTTTTATCCTTTGACTTGATAACGATAAATGACTTCTTGGCTAATATCCGTTAAATATATTTGACCAGCAATATCCCACATTTGCTCTTCTAACTGTTTTGCTTTGTGAATAGCATAGCGAGTGATGTACGCTAGCTCTTGCTCTAAAAAAGAAATATCAGGGCGATTAGAACGACTAATATGAACATTAAATGCATAAAACTCGCCTTGAGCCATTGCGGTTTTAATGAACTGTAATTTTGAACGATGAGTGGCTAATTCGTTTTCCCATTGCGCAACAATTGCTGTTTCATATTCAAGTTCGTTTGGGTTGAATGCGACATAGATTTCCGCCTGTATTGGACGAAGATCGACGCGCAATGTACGCAGTGCATCTCTTATGAATGCATTGCTTTTATGTTTATCTTGAAATAGCCAAGCGCAATTCATTTTTGTCGCCGGCATATCGTGTTTGAGCAATGCTAACCAAGACGCTCTTATGGGTTGCATGGTGGTGACGGTAGGAAAGTAACCCCCGCGTTGTTTTTCCATGTAAGTACAAAATTGTGGAGAGTTTTTAGCTTGCATACAGCGCAACGCGTGGCCCATACCAGGTACAGATTCTTCGTTTGTAATTGTTTTGAGTTTATCTTTGTTGCTTTCTATTAACAGTGTGAAAAACTTCTCAGCAATACTCAATTCTTGTTCAGATATCGCCTCTAAATGCAGCACTAGCTTGTCGTAGTTGATGTGTTTGACTCTATAGTGCAAATCTTCTAAGACAAACTGCGTTGTTCTTTTTTGCAGCACAGGAAAAGCAATGCTCACCCTTGAATTTATGCGTTGCTCAAAAGGTGAGTCGAGTTCTATCTTGAGGCCGCTGATAGAGCAATCTTCGCTGACGCCCGTAATCTGTGTGTCATAGTTAGATAACTGAACTAAGGTGCGCAACTTATATCGAGTTTCCTTACGTAATTCTTGTTGCTTGTAACGAAAAGAAAGCACAGGTACCGGCGGTTTATTGCGAGGGTGACCGAAAGCAGCTAAACGTTTTATTTTATCTCGTTCTAAGATGTTTTTTTGATAACACTGTTGAGCGACTAAATGCGTAACATCGGTCACGCTTACCATGTGTTTAATATGCTTTAATTTTGATTCAAGTCTTGGTGTAAGAGGACGATTAAGTCTATCAATTTTACGATTGATGCCGGTGGGCATTGCGCTAGGCATGTAAGCAGACTTCGGATCAATGTCAATGCACAACACCTTATATACGCGCCAACTCACTTTGCGAGCAGCATAACTCAAAAAAATAGGCTTTAGCTCTTTCTCAATTTCAAGTTCTGCGCTTGATGCGGAATAAAAATAGGTTTTACCGTCTTTGATGTGAGTGAATGCATATATCCAAAGACAAGCGTCTGAGCTTGGGCTCGCTATCATGGCTGCTAGCCTAGTCGGGTTCAGCAAGAAACCGATATTTTGCTCATTGTTTTCGTCTAACCAATAATCCATTATTTCTTTATTTGTCCCGTTCACGCAGGCGAATCGGGCTGTTGGCGTCTGAGCGTCTTGAGAATCGACGAATACTGACAGTGCAGGAGTGGTGCTAGCAAAAGCCTGCTCATGAATCTTATCGTCTAAGGCTGCTAACGTATTGTCGAGGTTTACTTTGTATTTGCGTTTGTGAAGCTTTATTAGCTTTTTCACATGGTTGTTGAAAACTTGAGGCCCAGCTCTTAAATCACGGCTTACGTGGATCCGCGCTTGCTCTGCTTCACCAGAAATACCCAATATACGGTACTCAATAGATTCTTTTATGAGTCCGGAATCAGACTCAAAGCCTCGAAAAACGATGTTGACAGGTGTAAACGCTTTAATCATGTCGAGTTCGTCTGGATTTTTAAGTTTCAGTTTTAAGCCACTAGGGCTGACGTCGACAGTGGTAGCAAATAAACTCTGATTATTGTCTAAAAAGATTTCTATCGCCACAACATAGTTCATGCGCTCTTCGCGACGATGTGCGTAATTTAATAACTGCTGATTAGCAACGATATACTTTTCGGAGTTTGACTTGTGACTGTCGTTTTGTTCTTCTGTGGATGTCATTGTGCCAGCATTGGCATTGAATTCGTGTTCAGCCAGTTTTAATACTGACTCATAAACGCCGAAGGTATAAATTCCGTAACGCTCAATTAATTCCTCAAACAACGTCACTGCTGGTTGATGCAAGTAATGCTTGATCCCCTGAAATGAGACAAGTTCACAATTTGCACTCACTCGCGTTCTTAGATCAATTGAGCGGATACAAGGCTTGGACAGTCGCTTCATTTCCATTTTCAGCAAAAAACGCTTTTCAACACTAATATCTTTAGTTGCCTCAATGAGTAAACGTGAAAATTCCGGTCTCTCTACTAGTGGAGCTAATTTGTGGATAAGATAAGTGTGTTCAGAAAGATCGTGCGTCATGCGTTCCTATTCTTTAGGCAGTCGTTTTTAGTATCAAATGGGCTATTATCGCGATTACACGTTTAATATTGACAATTACTCGTTTTATCGGCAAAAAAGTTCATTTCTAAACGGATTTTTGGGACAAATTTCGTTACTCTTCGAACAATAACACGAAACGTTAAAGCAGCACTATAAGTGACCATTGTATATGATCATCATATACGGCGATTATATGACTACTATTTTGAGAACACACATTATTTATGGCAAAAAGAAAAACGGCTTTTGTTTGTAACGACTGCGGTTCAGAGCACCCGCGCTGGCAAGGACAATGTAATGACTGTCGCGAATGGAACACGCTTACCGAAATTATCATTGAAAATTCGGCGACTAAAAGCGTTCCAGCTAGTCGTAGCGGTTTTTCTGGCACTACAGCTGCTAAAGTTGAAATATTAAACGAAATCGATTTGGCAGCGCTTCCGCGTTTTTCTTCGGGGTTTAAAGAGCTCGATCGAGTTCTGGGGGGCGGTATTGTTCCTGGTTCCGCAATATTGATTGGTGGCTCTCCTGGAGCCGGTAAAAGTACACTATTACTGCAGGTCATGTGCCTGTTAGCTAGAACGAATTCGACACTATATGTGACCGGCGAAGAGTCGCTTCAGCAGGTCGCAATGCGAGCTAAACGACTGCAGTTACCCGATGACAAACTCAAATTATTAGCTGAGACGAATGTTGATACTATTTGTCAATTAGCGCTTCAGCACAAACCAAGCATCATGGTTATCGATTCGATTCAAGTGATGCATATGAGTGACATTCAATCTGCGCCGGGTGGCGTGTCTCAAGTTAGAGAAAGTGCCGCTGCGTTGACACGTTTTGCGAAACAACATCACATTGCTATGTTTTTAGTTGGTCATGTAACCAAGGACGGCAGTCTTGCGGGTCCAAAGGTGTTGGAGCACTGCATTGATTGTTCCATGATGCTAGAAGGGGAGAGTGACAGCCGTTTTCGAACTTTGCGTGGTACTAAAAATAGATTCGGTGCAATTAACGAATTGGGTGTTTTTGGTATGACCGAGAAAGGCATGAAAGAAGTGTCTAATCCGTCTGCTATTTTTTTAAACCGCGAAGATGAAGCATCACCCGGCAGTATTGTCATGACTATCTGGGAAGGAACTCGTCCGCTGCTTGTTGAAATACAAGCGTTGGTCGATTACTCGCAGCTATCGAATCCACGACGTGTTGCGGTAGGGCTTGATCAAAACAGGCTTGCTATGCTGCTAGCAGTGATGCACCGTCATGGCAACGTGCAAATGAATGATCAAGATGTGTTTGTGAATGTTGTGGGTGGGGTAAAAATTACTGAAACGGGTGCTGACCTTGCGGTATTATTGGCAATGGTATCTAGCTTTAGGAACTATACCTTACCAAAAGAGCTAATTGCCTTTGGTGAAGTAGGCTTGTCCGGTGAAATAAGGCCAGTGCCAAACGGCACTGACCGCATAACTGAAGCCGCTAAACACGGGTTTAAGCGTGCTATTGTGCCGAAAGCAAACATGCCGAAACAAAAAATACCGGGTATTGAAATTGTACCTGTTAGTCGACTATCTGAAGCTCTCGAAGCGCTTTGATACTACTTTATAGCTGCAGCAAGCTTTGGAGCACTAAAAATGACTCATTCGATTAAGACTCCTGTTGTATTTTTACCCGGAACACTATGTGATGAACGCATATTTATGCGGCTGTGGCGAGCGCTGAATTCAAAAGGTAATTCTCTAGAGAACAAAGCTTTTGTGCCTTTGCAATGGGCTGAAGATTTGTCGCAAATGGTGGCATTAAGTGAAGATCGCCTTGCTTATTTTCCTGAAAAAGTGCACTTAGTGGGGTATTCAATGGGCGGCTATATTGCGGCCTTAGTTGCCTTGGCAAACCCTGATAAAGTTGCGTCGTTAACACTTATTGCTAGCACTGCTACTGCACTAGCAGATCAAGAACTTGAACAACGCAAGTTGGTGTTGAAAACCATTAAAAACAAGCAATATAAAGGTATGGCGCAGTCTCGCGTTGAGTTTATGCTGCACAGCAATAGTCAGGACAACAAGGAAATTGTTGCTCTGATAAAAGAGATGGCTGATGACTTGGGCTCATCGGTATTAGGCGCACAGACAGAAGCGACGGCAAACCGACAAGATCTCATCAATAAACTGAGCAAACAACAGTTCAACACTTACTTTTTAGTAGGGGAGCAGGACAACATTGCTACCGTGCCTGAAATTACTGAGATTGCAGCGCGTGCCGAAACATTCCAAAAAGAGGTGTTTACTAATGCTGGGCATATGCTGCCTCTTGAGCAAGCTGATGCATTAGCTCTTTTCCTACATCAGCACTTGCAGTAATTACGCTTCAGATAGTAACAAAAAAGGAGCCGACATTTTCATGTAGCTCCTTTCTTTCGGTGTCTGGTCTTGCCTTCGTTAGACCAGCGAACCTTAACTAATTTTCTTGTACTTCAAGCGATGTGGTTCAACTACGTCATGTCCATAAGTTTGTTTTATCCATGTTTCGTACTCATTATAGTTACCTTCGTAGAAGTTAATCTTCCCTTCATCACGGTAATCCATTATGTGTGTGGCGATGCGATCCAAAAACCATCTGTCATGTGAAATAACCATAACGCAGCCCGGAAACTCCAATATTGCGTTTTCAAGTGCACGCAAGGTTTCGACATCGAGATCGTTGGTTGGCTCATCCAGTAGCAGCGTGTTGCCGCCAGCTTTGAGTAGTTTCGCTAAATGAACACGATTGCGTTCACCGCCCGATAAGTCTTTCACAAACTTTTGCTGGTCAGTGCCCTTAAAGTTGAAGCGACTGCAATATGCGCGGCTGTTTAATTCGAAATTGCCGATACGAACAATATCTTGTCCATCGGAAAGCTCTTGATAAACCGTTTTGTTGCCATCCATATGATCTCTAAATTGATCGACGCTGGCTAATTGAACGGTGTCACCAATATCTATTTTACCTGAGTCTGGTTGTTCTTGACCCGTCAGCATTCTGAATAAAGTTGATTTACCCGCTCCGTTAGGACCGATAATGCCCACAATAGCGCCTTTTGGTACTTTAAAAGTGAGGTCATCAATTAACAGGCGATCGCCATATGACTTTCTCAAGTTAGTCACTTCAATGACTTTGTCACCTAAACGCTCACCCGGTGGAATGAACAATTCATTGGTTTCATTACGTTTTTGATAATCGCCAGTATTCAGCTCTTCAAAGCGCGACATTCTGGCTTTGCTTTTAGCCTGACGGCCTTTGGGATTACTACGAACCCACTCAAGCTCTTGCTTGATAGATTTTTGACGTGCACTTTCAGTGCGCTCTTCTTGTGCTAAGCGTGCGTCTTTCTGTTCCAACCAGCTCGAGTAGTTACCCTCCCATGGAATACCTTGGCCACGGTCAAGTTCGAGTATCCAACCAGCGACATTATCAAGGAAATATCTATCGTGGGTAATCGCCACAACAGTGCCTTCATAGTCATGCAGAAAACGTTCTAACCAAGCTACCGATTCAGCATCTAAGTGGTTGGTTGGTTCATCGAGTAGCAACATTTCAGGTTTTTCTAGCAATAGACGACACAATGCAACGCGGCGTTTTTCACCACCTGAAAGCTTGCTTACATCGGCATCCCAAGGAGGAAGTCGCAAAGCATCGGCAGCACGCTCTAATGCGTTTTCTAAATTGTGACCATCTTTGGTTTGAATAATGGCTTCCATTTCACCTTGCTCTTGCGCTAATGCGTCAAAATCGGCATCTGGCTCCGCATAAGCTGCATATATTTCATCAAGTCGCTTTAATGCATGAGCTACATCGGCGACGGCTTCTTCAATGTTGCCTCTGACGTCTTTGCTTTCATCTAGCTGCGGTTCTTGCGGCAAATAACCTATTTTTAGCCCCGTTTGAGGAATTGCTTCACCTTCAATATCGGTGTCAAGGCCAGCCATAATGCGCAGCAGTGTTGACTTACCAGAACCATTCAAACCTAAAACACCAATTTTGGCGCCAGGGAAGAAGCTGAGGGAAATGTTCTTAAGAATTTGACGATTAGGTGGGACAATCTTTCCCACTCTATGCATGCTATATACATATTGAGCCATAGTTCTCTCTTTTAACCTTTTTGTTGAGATCTTGCATTAATTCAGAGATAAAACACGTTTTAACGAGCCATTTTACGAATACGAGTACACTAGCTTTAGTGTATTAATAGCGGCACGTTAACCCGAATGTGATTATCCGAATATCAGTGTCTGAATTGTAAGGACTTTGGTAATTAAGTACTAGTAAATATCTGTGATATCATCAATAAAAAACACAAAATCGTAAAATTCAAAACAATTATAAGGAGCCTTATGCCAGCGTCTTACTCTCTGCAAGAACTCACACAACATATTGGGGGCGAGCTACAGGGCGAACCAAACGCCATCATCACTAGCATGGGCACTTTAGAAGGGGCTAAAAAAGGACAGCTGTCATTTTTGACCAATTCGAAATACAAAAATGCCATGGCCAATACAAAAGCGAGCGCCGTGATTTTAAAGAAAGCCGACGCGGAATTTTGTTCAACCAATAAAATAATTCACCCTGACCCCTATGTTGCTTTCGCGAAAATTGCTCAGTTGTTGGATTCTACTCCGGTACCCGACAGCGGTATTTCTGAGCTTGCTAGCATTCATCCCACTGCCGATATTGGCGAAAACGCGAGTATTGCGCAGGGTGTTGTGATTGAAAGAGACGTGACGATTGGCAAAAATGCGCGTATTGGTCCGAATACCGTCATTGGCCAAGGTGCTAAGATAGGCGATGACTTGAATTTGCGGGCGAATGTCACGATTTATCATCGCGTGATTTTAGGTAATCGAGTTTCAATTCATAGTGGTACGATTGTTGGCTCTGACGGATTTGGTTACGCAAATGACAAAGGCGTCTGGGTGAAAATCCCGCAAACAGGCACTGTAGTGATTGGTGATGATTGTGAAATTGGCGCTAATACTTGTATTGACCGAGGTGCATTAGACAACACAATGATTGGCAACGATGTCATTATTGATAACTTAGTGCAGATTGCGCATAACGTAACGGTCGGTGATCATTCTTGTATTTGCGGTGGCACTGGCATAGCCGGAAGCACAAATATCGGCAAATATGTCGTGATAGCGGGCACGTGTGTTGTGAATGGGCACATTGATATTTGCGACAAGGTGCAAATAACCGGTTTTAGTATGGTGACTAAATCGATTACCCAGCCTGGAGTTTACTCTTCAGGTATGCCGGTGCAACTAAATCGAGAATGGCAGAAAAACACAGTTAGACTGCGTCAAATCGATAAATTGGTTGAACGAGTCAAAGTCTTGGAAGGCCTGCATAAGTAGGCTTTACAACTGCTTATATTTAATTCCAATAAAGCGCTATACAAGCGCCTGAAAATGCTTAAAATATCGAGTCTGAATTTTAGGTGATTACGCACATTTTAGTTCCTCATATTGTCATCGGCACTAACAACGAGAGCAAACGCTTATTTGTGTTGCGATTGAAGTAACGAGACGAAGTGAAATATGCACGCAAAACAAGCTCAGTAGGAGATCCGTATGTTATCAAGTAAAATGACTATTGCAGAATTCGATCCAGAATTGGCTGCTGCAATAAACAACGAAAACCAACGTCAAGAACACCACATAGAGCTTATTGCGTCTGAGAATTATTGCAGTCCGCGAGTTATGGAAGCGCAGGGTTCGCAACTTACCAATAAATACGCTGAAGGTTATCCGGGTAAGCGCTATTATGGCGGTTGTGAGTTTGTTGATATTGCCGAAGAATTAGCAATAGAACGAGCTAAACAGTTATTTGACTGCGACTATGCAAACGTGCAGCCACATTCTGGTTCACAGGCAAACACTGCCGTGTTTATGGCATTAATTAACGCTAATGACACCGTGTTGGGCATGAGCTTGGCCGACGGTGGTCACCTTACACATGGTTCTCACGTTAACTTTTCGGGTAAAACGTATAATGCGGTTCAGTACGGACTGCATCCAGAAACCGGCATTATTGACTACGACCAAGTCGAGGCGCTTGCCCTTGAACACAAGCCTAAACTAATCATCGGCGGTTTTTCTGCCTATTCAGGTATTGTTGACTGGGCTCGTTTCCGCGAAATTGCAGACAAAGTGGATGCATACTTACTAGTAGACATGGCGCACGTTGCAGGTTTGGTTGCTGCGGGTGTTTACCCGAGTCCTCTGCCTCACGCACACGTGGTCACTACAACGACACACAAAACATTGGCTGGCCCGCGCGGTGGTCTGATTTTATCAGCCTGTGGCGATGAAACTTTATATAAAAAGTTTAACAGCTCAGTGTTCCCAGGTAACCAAGGCGGACCTTTGATGCACGTTATCGCTGCGAAAGCGGTCGCGTTCAAAGAAGCGCTTGAGCCTGAGTTCAAAACTTATCAGCAGCAAGTGCTTAAAAATGCTAAAGCTATGGTCTCAGTTATGCAAGAACGCGGTTATAAGATTGTGTCAAACGGCACCGATAACCATTTATTTTTGCTAGACCTAATAGACAAAGATATCACGGGTAAAGATGCTGACGCTGCGTTGGGTAACGCGAACATTACTGTTAACAAGAATTCTGTGCCCAACGATCCAAGGTCACCTTTTGTCACAAGTGGTTTGCGTATTGGTACTCCGGCGATTACAAGACGCGGATTTAAAGAAGCGGAAGCTGGTCAAGTAGCGACTTGGATGTGTGATGTATTAGACAGTATTAACGATCAAAGTGTCATCGAAAGAGTCAAAGGCGAAGTCGTAGAATTATGCGAACGCTTCCCAGTATATGGTTAGTTAGTATACGGCTAGTTAAAGAGGTTTTTAACATTAGCTCAATTACAGGCCATACATTATTGTGTATGGCCTTGCTTATTTTTGGAGCGTCAGCTCATGTTTTGTCCATTTTGTTCCGCACAAGAAACTAAAGTTATTGACTCAAGGCTCGTTGCCGACGGTGCTCAGGTGCGCAGACGCAGGGAATGCTTGGAGTGTCATGAACGATATACCACTTTCGAAATTGCTGAGCTGGTCATGCCTCGTGTTGTTAAACGAGACGGTTCGCGAGAGCCTTTTAATGAAGACAAGCTGAGGGCTGGGCTACAAAGAGCACTAGAGAAACGTCCAGTAAGCACCGAACAAGTTGAAAACTGCATTGTTCGTATTAAATCATCGCTGCGAGCGACAGGCGAGCGTGAAATTAAAAGTGAGCTTGTCGGCAGTTTAATAATGGATGCGCTTAAAGAGCTGGATAAAGTAGCCTATGTCCGTTTCGCCTCGGTATACCGATCGTTCGAGGACATACGTGAGTTTGGTGAAGAAATTGCTAAGCTAGGTGATTAATGCCCAAATTCACTAAAATCGATGCGCATTGGATGTCAATGGCGTTGAAATTGGCTCAAAAGGGACGTTTTTCAACAATGCCCAACCCAAATGTGGGTTGCGTCATTGTTGACAAGAATAATCAGTTGATTGGTCAAGGTTTCCATCAAAAGGCAGGTCAGGCCCACGCAGAAGTTAATGCGTTAATAAACGCTGGATTTATTCCTCACCAAAACCCAGCAAATGAGCCAACAGTCTATCAGGATAAACCTATAACGCATGGCGCTACAGCCTATGTTACGCTGGAACCCTGCAGTCATACCGGTAAGACCCCTCCGTGCGCACTCGCTTTGATTGAAGCACAAATCGCTCGGGTTGTTATTGCTAGCATTGATAAAAACCCTCAAGTCATGAATAACGGGATTGCGCAGTTAAAAGAAGCGGGTATCCAAGTAGACACAGGCTTGATGGAGTCTGAAGCGCAAAAATTAAACACAGCGTTCAATTTTCGAATGACTCATAGTTTGCCATATGTGATCGTGAAACTCGCTACCAGTATCGATGGCAAAACCGCATTGAAAAACGGTGAGAGTAAATGGATTACCGGGCCAGAGGCGCGTGCTAACGTGCAGGTAGAACGGGCCTCTAGCTGCGCTATTTTAAGCGGTGCAGACACTGTCATCGCAGATGATCCCAAATTAAACGTGCGCGATGTGGCTTTGCCTGTTTTCGAAAGTGCGCTTTTCAAATTGCGAGCTGCACAGCCTGTTAGGGTCATTATTGACGGCCAAAACCGGCTGCATAATAACTATCAAATCTTTCAAGATGAACACAAAGTGATTGTCTTCAACGCCAAACATAACTTTCAATTAACGGCTAAAAATATTGAGCAAATTCAAGTGCCGCTGGTGGTCTCAACAGAACATCAATCTGCAGAAGCTCGCCAGTATTTAGATTTACACGCTATAATGCTCGTGTTAGCTGAAAGGCAAATTAACAGAGTGTGGACTGAAACTGGGGCCGCACTGTCAGGCGCATTGTTGAAAAGCAATTTAGTCAACGAGTTGATTATTTATCAAGCCCCAATTTTGCTCGGCTCTGATGCCAGAGGTGCGGTAAACATTGGCCAATTAACAAGTATAGAGCAAGCAGTTAAAACAGAATTTAAAGAAGTGACTCAGGTCGGGAAAGATCTAAAACTTCGCTTATCTATTAAAAGCTAACAACAAATAAAAAGTAGTAGGAGTGTCAGTTTATGTTTACTGGGATTATAGAAGCCAAGGGAACGATTAAGTCCTTGGTCAATCACGGCGACGATATTCGCCTAACAGTTGAAACAGGCAAGCTTGATATGAGCGATGTTGCCTTAGGAGATAGCATCGCCACTAACGGCGTTTGTTTAACGGTTGTTGATTTTGGTGAGCATTTTTACAGTGTGGACGTTTCTTCTGAAACCATAAAATATACTGGATTTGCGGATTACAGCAGCGGCAGCGCGGTTAATCTTGAAAAAGCCATGCGTGCTGATACCCGATTTGGTGGTCACATTGTAAGTGGTCATGTTGATGGTGTGGGCGAAGTGCTTTCGGTTACTGACCATCAGCGCTACGTTGAAATTTGGGTGAAAGCGCCGGATGAATTGGCGAAGTACATTGCGCACAAAGGCTCAATTACCGTCGACGGTGTCAGCTTAACGGTAAACGAAGTTAAGGGGGCGGCTTTCATGCTTTGGCTAATCCCTCATACGCTGCAAGAAACGGTCATGGGTACTTATGCAAAAGGAACTAAAGTCAATTTAGAAGTTGACGTCATAGCGCGTTACCTAGAAAGACTGATGCTCGGTGACAAAGCTGCACAAGAAGAAAAACAAGACATTAGCATGTCATTTTTAGCTGAGCATGGTTATTTAAAATAGGGGAGCTTTACAAAAGCTCAACTCAAATACACTAACTTGAAACAGATTCGTTTGGCATTAGTTCTTTGTTGCAACCAGAACTAGCCAGTAAAAAGACATGAAATAATCGAAGTTTCACCATATTTAAAAACACGAAGAGAAATGTAATGGCGTTGAACACAACACAGGAAATTATCGAAGACATCAAGCTAGGCAAAATGGTTATTTTGATGGATGACGAGGATCGAGAAAATGAAGGTGATCTGATTATGGCTGCTGAGCACGTTACGCCAGAAGCGATTAACTTTATGGTGACCCATGCACGTGGCCTAGTCTGTTTGCCTATGACAGCAGAGCGCTGCAAATTGTTGAAGTTGCCGTTGATGGTGGATAACAATAACGCTCAATTTTCCACTAACTTCACTGTTTCGATTGAAGCTGCAGAAGGCGTAACTACGGGTATTTCAGCAGCCGACAGAGCAAGAACAGTTTTGGCAGCAGTCAATCCAAACGCTATTGCCAAAGACATCGTGCAGCCAGGTCATATATTCCCTCTGATTGCGAAAGAAGGCGGCGTGTTAAATAGAGCTGGACATACAGAAGCCGGTGTTGATTTGGCCAGAATGGCTGGCTGTGAATCAGCTTCAGTAATTGTTGAAATTCTCAACGATGACGGCACGATGGCGAGAAGACCTGAGCTTGAGGTATTCGCCCAGAAACATAATCTGAAAATAGGAACGATTGCCGATCTCATCGAGTATAGAAACCTAAACGAAACGACTATTGAACAAGTAGCAACTTGCAATTTACCTACCGCTTACGGTGATTTTGAGCTGATTACTTTTAAAGACGTGATTGATGAACAAATTCATTTTGCGCTTAAAAAGGGCGACATTGTTGCAGGCAAACCAACCTTAGTGCGAGTGCATTTACATAATACCTTAAGTGATTTACTTAGCTCAACGCGAGCAGTGAATCGCTCGATGCCTCTTTCTGAGTCGATGCAACGCATTAATAAAGAGGGTGGTGTGTTAGTTTTGCTTGGTAAAAAAGAAGACATCATTTCACAAGTGAAGCAGTTTCAAGCAGAAGATAACGGCGAAGTTGCTGAAGGTAAAGCATGGCAAGGTTCTTCACGCACTGTAGGCGTGGGAAGTCAGATACTAGCAAGCCTAGGTATAGAGAAAATGCGTTTATTAAGCAAGCCAATTAAATACTCGGCATTATCAGGTTTTGGCCTTGAAGTTGTCGAATACGTTTACGATGAAAAATAAACCCTTTTAACAATTAATCTTCGCGCGACTTATGGTATACTTCGCGCCGATTTTTTTGGAGAGCAAAAATGATAGAGATTGAAGGTAATATTCGAGCGACTGGCAAAAAATTTGCCATTGTTGTAGCACGCTTTAACGGTTTTGTAGTTGAGAGTTTGTTGGATGGTGCATTAGATACGCTAGAGCGTCATGGTGAAGTGAATCCCGATGACGTCACCGTGGTTCGAGTGCCGGGTGCTTATGAATTGCCTATCGCTGCTAAAAAACTCGCTGAGAAAAATAAATTTGATGCGATTATCGCTATCGGTGCAGTGATCCGTGGCGGTACGCCACATTTTGATTTCGTTGCTGGTGAATGCAACAAAGGGTTGGCTCAAGTATCTTTAGATGCTGGCATTCCTGTTGCGTTTGGGGTTATCACTACAGACAGCATAGAGCAAGCAATTGAGCGTTCAGGAACGAAAGCCGGCAACAAAGGCGCAGAAGCAGCTTTGTGCGCACTTGAAATGGTAAACGTCATTAGTGCTATTGAAGAGGCTAATTAAGTGAAACCTGCCGCGCGACGTAAAGCTAGAGAGCTAGCAGTTCAAGGTTTGTATGGTTGGCAAATGAGTGGCAACCCTATTGAACAAATAGAGCTTAGTATTGCTACCACTAATGATATGCACAAAGTGGACATGGAATACTTTCAAGCCCTGTTGCGCGGAGTCGCAGAAAGAACAGAAGAGCTAGATAAAGCTATCAAGCCTTATCTAGGCCGCTTACCGGAAGAACTAGACCCGGTCGAAAAAGCGATTTTACGCTTGGCAACATTAGAACTCGTTGAACGTTTTGATACGCCTTTTAAGGTTGTTATTAATGAATCAATTGAGTTAGCCAAAACCTTTGGCGCTGAAGAGAGTCATAAGTTTGTCAATGGTGTGTTAGATAAAGCCGTTAAGACACTTCGAAAAGACGAAAGAAGCTAATGTAGTGAAAGAGTTTGATTTGATTGGTAACTACTTTGCAAAAGGTGGTTATGTTCGCAAAGATGTATTGTTAGGTATCGGTGATGATGCCGCTGTTACTAAGGTGCCTGCTGGCCAATGTGTCGTGACAACCACCGATACGCTTGTCGAAGGCGTTCATTTTCTCGCCGATACGGCGCCGGAGGCAATCGCTCACAAAGCGATTGCAGTAAACCTCAGTGATCTAGCCGCAATGGGTGCAGAGCCTGCTTGGATAAGCCTGTCACTTTCCTTGCCCAGTATCGATGAAAGTTGGGTTAAAGCTTTTTCAGAAAAAATCCACAGTTTAAGCCACTATTTTTCATTCCAGCTCATCGGTGGCGATACGGTTCAAGGTCCTCTTAGTATTACCATAACCGCTCAAGGTTTTATACCTGACGACAACCAAATAACTCGCAGTGGCGCAGACCCTAGCGACTGGTTGCTCGTGACGGGATGTTTGGGCGATGCTGGCGTAGGCTTAGATATTCTTACCGATAAAGTCGTAGTCAGTAACGCTGAGCATGCATCTTATTTGAAAAATAGGCATTGGTTTCCAACCCCCAGAGTGCTTGCAGGCACAACGCTTCGGCGCGTTGCAACCTCGTGCATTGATGTGTCTGACGGACTTATTCAAGACTTACATCAAGTCATTTCACGCTCTGAAGTTGGTGCTATAGTGCACCTTGATAAGTTACCTATTTCAGAAGCATTGGGTCAAAATATCGAGAACCTAACTGACGCTCTTACATATGCAGCGACCGCTGGTGATGACTATGAGTTGTTGTTTACGGTTCCAGAAGAGCAAAGAGTCTACATTGAAACGGCGCTTGCAAGTTACAATATTCCAGTTACCTGTATTGGGCAAATTACCGGTGCAACCGGAAAGATTGATCTTCGTTTAGACGAGCAGCCTTTCGAATTTGAGTCAAAAAAGACTGGCTTTGAGCACTTTTCCTAATGGATAAAACCCTACGTCAGCGGGTTAGCATGAGAAATCCAGTGCACTTTTTAGCATTGGGCTTCGGGAGCGGTCTAATACCGTTAATGCCTGGCACTTTTGGTTCTCTAGCTGCCCTTCCCATTTTATACGCGATGAGTTTTGTCACTTTAGAAGTCTTTATAGCTATTGCTGTAGTAAGTTTTTTAGTCGGAATATATCTTTGTGGCAAGACAGCACGCGATATGAAAATGCACGATCACGGTTCGATTGTGTGGGACGAAGTTGCTGGTATGATGGTGACCTTCATCGCAATTCCAATCAATCCACTTTCTCTATTGTTGGGTTTTTTATTGTTTCGATTTTTTGATATTTTAAAACCTTGGCCTATTCGAGTTTTTGATAAGCGCGTGCATGGCGGCTTTGGCATTATGATTGACGATATTGTGGCTGGAGCCATGGCGTGTGTTTGCTTGCATGGGATCTTTTATCTACTGCCTAATATTGCGTCGCAAATAGCTTAACTAAATACATTATGCAGCAAGCGGCGCAGAGTGAAATGCGATATGGCGATATGGCGATATCGCATTGCCGTAAATTAACTATTTGCTGCAACCGCCGCTAAAATACCCTTAGTATCCAATCCTAGCTCCGCATACATTTCCTGCTGCGTGCCCTGCATAATAAACTCATCTGGTAAGCCTAACTGTATAAGGTTTGGGGTTAATTTGTGCTTGAATAGGGCTTCTGCGACACCACCACCAGCACCGCCAGCAATAGCACCATCCTCTAGTGTTATGAGTAGCTCATGCTGTTTCGCTGCTTCAACTAAGGCGATTTCATCAAGCGGTTTCACAAACCGCATATCGATTAAGGTTGCGTCTATTTGCTCGGCTGCTTCAGCTGCATAAGGCATTAAGGTACCGAAATTAAGAATAGCGACTTTTTTACCTTTTCTGATGGTTCTGGCCTTTCCAATTTCTAATAACCGCATTTCGCCCGTGGCATCAATCCCTGATCCTGAACCTCTCGGATATCTTACAGCGGCAGGTTTATTTGCTTTGTGACCCGTGTACAACATATTGCGGCATTCAAGTTCATCGGATGGCGTCATAATAATCATGTTTGGGATACAGCGAAGAAAGCTAATATCGAATGCACCTTGGTGAGTTGGACCATCTGCACCAACTAACCCAGCACGATCGATAGCGAATAGAACAGGCAAGTCTTGGATCGCAACGTCATGTATTAGTTGATCGTATGCTCGCTGTAAAAAGGTAGAGTAAATGGCAACGACAGTATTTTTGCCCTCTCGTGCCATGCCTGCGGCAAGCGTGACAGCATGCTGTTCAGCAATCGCTACATCAAAGTATTGCTCAGGGAAACGTTGTGAAAACTCAACCATACCAGAACCTTCGCGCATCGCTGGTGTGATAGCCATTAAATCAGGGTCCACTTTAGCCATGTCGCATAACCACTTGCCAAATATGGCAGAGAAGTTTGGCGAGCTAGGAGCTGCTTTAGGCAACTTGTGCTCTAAGTGGTTGAACTTAGGAACCGCATGCCATTTTATTGGATCTTGCTCGGCAAGCTCATAGCCTTTGCCTTTCTTGGTGACTACGTGCAAAATTTTTGGTCCTGACATTTTGCGCATATTGGCTAAGGTATCAACGATAGCAAGCACATCGTGACCATCAATTGGTCCAAAATAATTAAAACCCAATTCTTCGAAAATCGTGCCCGGCACTACCATGCCTTTTAGGTGTTCTTCAGCTCTACTCGCAAATTCTCGAATAGGTGGCAAGGTACTCAAGATTTTTTTGCCACCGTCTCTTATGCTATTGAAAAAGTTGCCCGTTAATAAGCGAGCTAAATGACTGTTTAACGCGCCAACGTTCTCGGATATCGACATTTCGTTATCATTTAAAATAACCACCATATCTTTGCCTATATCGCCGGCATGATTCAGCGCCTCAAAGGCTAATCCAGCGGTCATCGCACCGTCACCAATTACAGCAACGACTTTGCGACCTTTATCCTCTTGTTCAGCCGCAATTGCCATGCCTAAGGCGGCACTGATAGAGGTTGAGGAATGACCAACAGCAAAGGTGTCATATTCACTTTCTGGAGGCCAAGGGAAGGGATGTAGACCACCTTTTTGACGAATGGTGGTCATTCGGTCACGTCTTCCTGTTAGGATTTTATGTGGATAAGCCTGGTGGCCCACGTCCCATACAACACGGTCGAACGGTGTATTGTATACATAATGAAGCGCCACGGTTAATTCAACGGTACCTAATCCTGAGGCGAAGTGACCGCTGCTTAAGCTAACGCTGTCAAGCAAATAGCGACGCAGTTCGTTTGCAATTTTGGTCAAAGAGTCTTTGGGTAATTTGCGCAACTCTTCTGGAATATTTGCTTTCGCTAAGTTTGGATAGTCAGCTAGGTTTAACGTCATTATTTCTTTTATCTTCTGTCAGTGATACCGCGTACTCTGGCAATTGTAGCATTGTTGATGAGTAACAAAGGTGTCTATTTCTGTTCGTAAATCGTTTGCTTAAAGGTGCACGCTGCATTTATAAGCACGAAACTTGATTCTAGTACTAGTATTCTCGCGAGACCAAAAAATCGGTAAACGCTTTTAATTGATCTGTATTGTAGGGCAAAGAGGCGATTGCTTGAAGTGCTTCATTATGCAGCATTTGCAAAAAGCTTTGCGATCCCTCCAAGCCAAGGTGTGACACAAAAGTGTTTTTATTTAAATCAGCATCTGAACCCTGGGGTTTACCTAATGTTTCGCTGTCCGATATGACGTCCAAAATGTCGTCTTGTACTTGAAAAGCGAGACCAATCTTGCTGGCGTACTTCTGCAATAACTGAATATGTTCATTGGGTATACTGGGCGCTAGTATTGCGCCTAACGATACGCAAGCACTCAGCAATGCACCGGTTTTTAGTTGATGAAGCTCGGTTAACTCGGCTAATGATATTTCGTTACCGGTGGCAAGTAAATCGATGCTTTGACCTGCGCACATACCGTTTACCCCAGACGCTTTGGCTATTACTCTTGCCATATCAACGCGCTTTGCTAAATTGTCTTTTGACAGTGGGTGATTCAACACAATTTCAAAAGCCAAGGTTTGTAGTGCGTCGCCAGCCAAAATAGCGGTCGCCTCACCAAACTGTATATGATTTGTTGGCTTACCGCGGCGCAGGGCATCATCGTCCATAGCGGGTAAGTCGTCATGGATTAATGAGTAGGCATGAATACATTCAATTGACATACTCGCCACATCAAGATCGTCTGGATTAGCGTCAAGCATATTTCCAACTATTGAAAGGAGCATTGGACGCATACGTTTACCACCGCTAAAAACACTGTATTTCATTGCTGTGATAAGTTCGTCAGCAGTCTGTGTTTGCTGGTCAATAAATAGCGCTAGTTTACGATCAATTCGTGTTTGCACATCTTGCTGAATGTTCAACAGTGCTATAGCGGAGGGCGAAGTGGACGACATTCTTACTAAAGCTCATCGCTTTCGAAATCAGCAAGTGTTTCGTTACCATTAGATTGCATCAATATCTGGACTTTTTGTTCAGCTGCCTTCAGTTGCTGCTGGCTCTGTCTTGCTAACTGAATACCGCGTTCGAACTTCTTCAAAGAATCTTCCAATGGAATATCACCTTTTTCCATTTCGACGACGATTTCTTCGAGCTCTTGCATGGCTGCTTCAAATGATGTTTTTTGTTCTGTCATTGACTTTAATTTTTTTGGTAAATGCTTGCCGAGAACCATAACTGAGGGGCGATTCAAGGTCAATTAATTTGCCCAAATATGCGTAAATATATTCCTTTGTTAGTAAAGCTTTTGGTATTTATGCCGTTAATACTTTTGCAGGCTGTGATTAGTCCAAAATACAAAGGTATTAAAGCCGATACCGCGATTTTTGGCGTTACGGGTAAACTGCAAAGCGTCAACACTATCAATTTTTTAAAAAGCAGTTTTAATAGGAGCGAAACGTGGATTTAGCAACCCTCATAGGTATGATTGGTGCCATAGGTTTTGTCTTAATGGCAATGATCTTAGGCGGCGATTTGGGGATGTTTTTCAATGTACCCTCGGTTCTAATTGTTTTTGGTGGTTCTATATTCGTTGTACTTTCACAATATCCACTCGGCCAATTTTTAGGCGCAGGTAAAGTTGCCGGTAAAGCGTTTATGTTCAAAATTCAAGCACCAGAAGAGCTGATCCACAAGATTGTTGAAATGGCTGATGCGGCGCGCAAAGGCGGCTTTCTGGCCCTAGAAGAAGCAGTTATTGACAACGCATTTATGCAAAAAGGCGTTGACATGTTGGTTGACGGTCACGACGTTGAAGTCGTAAGAACAACAATGGGTAAGGATATTACGAATACGTCTGAGCGACATGATGCAGGTTCGGTAATTTTTAAATCCCTCGGTGACGTGGCTCCAGCGATGGGGATGATCGGTACATTGGTTGGATTAGTTGCGATGTTGTCAAACATGGACGATCCAAAAGCAATCGGTCCGGCGATGGCAGTCGCACTTTTAACGACGCTGTATGGCGCTTTTTTAGCGAACATTGTCTGTTTGCCAATATCTTTTAAATTGAGCGTGCGAGCGGCTCAAGAGAAACTTAATCAAAGCCTTATTCTTGATGGTATTTTAGGGATTGCCGATGGTCAAAACCCACGTGTTATTGAAGGTGTTTTGAAAGGCTATATTGCTGAAGGTAAGCGCGGCACTGGAGAGACAGAGTAGTGGATGATGAATGCCCCAAATGTCCTCCCGAAGGACTGCCTGCTTGGATGGGGACTTTCGCTGACCTCATGTCATTGTTAATGTGCTTTTTCGTACTACTACTTTCGTTTTCTGAAATGGATGTGAGAAAGTTTAAACAGATAGCGGGTTCAATGAAGTTTGCGTTTGGTGTGCAAAATAAAATTGAGTTGAAAGATATTCCCAAAGGTACCAGTGTTATAGCAATGGAGTTTCGCCCAGGAAAACCCGATCCAACGCCCATTGAAACAGTTCAACAAATCACACAAGAAATTACTAAACCTATGTTGAACTTCCAAGACGGTGATGAAGATAACGCAGGTGGCAGACAAAAGCAGCGGGGTAGCTTTAGAGGTGGCCAATCAGCACAAACAGCAAATCAAACTGCAGCTGCAGCTGCGGCCGCCTCAAGTAAAGATCAAACAGACAAAAACACCAAAAAAGTTGAAGACTTGCTGCAAAAAGAAATTAAAGATGGCGCAGTAGATGTCGAAAATCTCGGACAGCAAATTGTTATTCGGATAAGAGAGAATGGTTCCTTTTCAGCCGGTTCTGCATTTTTACAACCGCAATTCAAACCGATTATTCGCGAGATTGGCGTCTTATTAGCAGACATGCCGGGCGAAATAGAAGTGACTGGACACAGTGACAGTGTTCAAATTTCAAATGAACTATATCGCTCAAACTGGGATTTGTCAGCGCAAAGAGCGGTTGCTGTCGCTGAAGAGCTGCGAAAAGCTCGTGGGTTTGATGAAGCCAGAATGAAAATCGTTGGAAAAGCTGCTACGCAACCCATTGAAGCAGACGATACACCTGAATCTCGAAACAAAAATAGGCGCGTGGAAATATCAATTATGCAGGGTAAACCGAAGTTTTCAGACCCCATATCAGTGCTAGAAAATTAGGTCTATTGAGTCTAAGAAAGGTGGTAGAGCATAGAGGTCATTACACAAAGTATGTAAAGTAATAAAGCCCTAGCAAAGAAGCGTCCAAATTATTGGTCACACTTCATTGTTAGGGCTTTTTGGCTACCACGTAAAAGTGATTTTAATTAAGAACGTTCTAGCTCTGCACGGTAATGTGGCTTGCTGATAACCAACTGAACTGTGCTAATTGCGCGCTCTAAAAAACCACCTTCGCAGTAGTTTAGATAATATTGCCACATACGAGCGAAACGTTCGTCGTATCCATCTTTTTCAAGCGCTTCCTTACTTTCGTCGAATGCTACATGCCAGTCGTGCAGTGTTCTAGCGTAATCTAAGCCAATATCATGTAAGTCACGAATGTTCATGTCAGTGCATTTCTTTAAAAACTTATTGATGGCAAATTGAGAAGGTAAAAAGCCGCCGGGGAATATGTGTTTCTGAATAAAATCGACACTGTCTGAGTAGCTGTCATAGCGACGGTCGTCAATAGTAATGGCTTGCAAAAGCATGAGTCCGTTTGGCTTCAGCAACGAAGAACATTTTTCAAAGAAATTAGCTAGATACGCTTTGCCGACAGCTTCTATCATTTCGATTGATACTAATTTGTCAAATTTACCTTCCAATAACCGATAGTCTTTTTTCAATAAGGTGATTTTCTCATTCAAACCTTCTCGACTTACCCATTCTTGAGCATAAGCATACTGCTCATCAGATATCGTGGTGGTAGTCACTTTACAGCCGTAGTGCTTTGCAGCGTAAATGGCCAAGCCGCCCCAACCTGTGCCTATTTCCATTAAATGGTCGTTTTCAGAAAGCTGCAGTTTGTCGCAGATTGAGCGCAACTTGTTCTCTTGAGCTTCAGCCAGCGTCGCCTGTGGTGTGGGGTAAATAGCCGAAGAATACATCATCGAAGGGTCTAAAAACTTTTCATACAACTTGTTGCCCAGGTCGTAATGAGCTGAGATGTTTTTCTTAGCCTGCTCACGTGAGTTGCGTCGCATAAAATGCTGTACTTTTAGCACCGGCATCGTGACCCACTTGAATTTATTTTCCCATTCATCCAATGTGCTTAGGTTGCGCGCGAAAATCCGAATCACGTTAGTTAAGCTTGGCGTTGTCCACCATCCGTCTGTAAAGGTTTCGCCTGATGCAACGCTGCCGCCAAGGACTAAGCGTTTGTAAGCACGAGCGTCAATGATATTTACTTCGGCATGCAAGTCTTGGTCTGGGTTGCCGCATTGTGCAACTAATCGACCGTTTTCTTTTAACGTTAAATGCCCTTCGGGCATATTTTGCATAGCTTTAACAAAAAGCTGCCGATAAGTACGGTCCATAAATGTCATTGAATCGGTGTTTTGTATTGTTTGTTCGCCATGTGACATATCTATTCCTTACCTCATGGATGCATATAAATTGGAACGCGTTTAAAAAAGAGCTTAATTGCTTGCCAATAAATTCCCGCAACCGTTTTTAAGGTCATACTAGGAATACTGAGTAAAGCGCCACGCAGTGTTTTTGTCGTTAAGGGCTGTCGTTGCATATTTAGTGCAGCCTCAAAGTGTTTCTTGTGCTTTATACACGAAAGATGCAATCTTAGATTTTCATTTGGTTGTTTTATTTTCCACTGATAGGTCATATCCATTGGATTGAATGGAGAAACGTGGAATTCCTTGTCGCAGTCTTCTTGTTTGGCTAAATCTACCAAATAGTGATGCCTCTTGTTCCAAGGTGTATTGCTCACTTCAGCCAACATGTGGGTATACTTGCCTTCTGAGTTTCTAAGATAATAAAAATTAACTGGGCTAAAGTACCAGCCAAATGTACGAACTTGCCCGAGAAAGTAAACGTCACCGGATAGTTTGGACCCGTTTAACTCAGACATTCTTGCGATAACAGATGACTCTAGCTTTTGAGCAGGGTCGCCTAAGTAATCTTTACGTAAAAATTTGACAGGGCTAAACCCATTTGCTTTATTCGAAAAGCCTTTGACGTCAGCGTTTAATTGCTCAATTTCGCTTAACTTTAACCAGTACAAATAAATTCTGTAGTTAAACCTATGTACTTTCGGTACAAAGCGTTGATGATGAACAACCCCAGTATACAGAGCAGACTCAGTCTGTCGTTGAATTGATGTGCTGGACGTCTGCAGTGGCATTATAAGCTCTCACCAAAGCGCTTACAAACATCTAATGCACTGCGAAGACCGTCTTCATGGAAACCGTTGTACCAATACGCACCGCAAAAATGAATGCCATCTTGGCCGCATATTTCTTCTCGACGTTCTTGCGCACTCACCATTTTAGGACTGAATTGTGGGTGCGCGTAATAATATGTACCCAGCACCTTGTCTGGCGATATGGCTTGCGTATTGTTTAAAGTCACGCAAAAGGTAGTGTCGCTTTTTAATCTTTGCAAGATGTTCATGTTGTAGGTCACTGCTGCAGGCCTTGATGCTTCTGCCTTAGCGCCTTCAATTTCGTAATTCCAACTTGCCCACGCAAGCGGCCGCTCAGGTAGAACAGACGTGTCGGTGTGCAACACAACTTCATTCGTAGAGTAAGGAATAGCACCCAAAATTTCCTTATATAAATGCATGTCTACCTCATTCTGCGGTTCTTCAGACAGCATTTTTAATGCTTGGTCGCTGTGGCACGCAAATATTACTTCATCAAAGGTTTCTTCACCTTTTTCACTGACTACAACAAAGCTGCTATCTACTTTTACTACACTTTTAACTGCGTCATTTAGACTAATTTTATTACTGAAAGATTCAATTAAAGGCGCGATATATTGGCTTGAGCCGCCGACAAGAGTAAACCATTGCGGTCTGTTGGTAATGTTGAGTAGGCCGTGATTATTGAAAAATTTCAGAAAGAAAGACAGCGGAAAATTAGCAGATGCCTCTAAACTCGTTGACCATATTGCGGCACACATAGGCAGTATATAGTTGTTTGTGAAAACCTCACTCAGCTTATGTTGTGTAATAAATTGTTGAAGTGTGATGTTGTCAGTATCTTTATTCTCGGCAATGTGGGCCTTACACAATTTGTTGAATTTGACTATGTCGAGCACTAAACGCCAAAAAGAAGGCCGCAATATATTTCGCCGCTGGGCAAACAAGCTGTTGATTGTATTGCCGTTATATTCCATCTTTGTTTTAATGTTTTTAACGCTAAAGCTCATTTCGGTAGGCTGAGTATCAACGTTGAGCGTTTGCATTAATTTTATAAAGTTTGGATACGTCCACTCGTTGTAAACAATAAAACCGGTGTCGATGGCATACGTAGTGTCTTTAACAACGACATTCTTTGTTGCCGTATGACCGCCTATATAATCGTTCGCCTCGTAGACTTTCACATCGTATTGTTTATTTAATAAATACGCAGAACTCAGGCCTGATATCCCAGTACCAATAATGGCAATTCTCTTAGTCATTGCTCGCGTTCTCTTTTTTCTTTGGTTTCTGACGCATGTTGATGCATATTTTTTTCTGTACTCTCTCGGGTAGTAGGTTTAACAAGCGGACAATAAAACTAAATCTTCTTGGAAAATAAACACTAGAACGAGAAGAAACGATCCCTTTAAGCATATATTCTGCTGCTTCCTCTGCACTAATGACCATAGGCATTGGAAAATCGTTTTTATCGGTCAGCGGTGTTTTTACAAAACCTGGCGATAAGGTTTGTACCGCAATCCCTTTGTGAGCTAGGTCGACTTCAAAACTTTTGGCAATATAATTCAAAGCGGCTTTGCTCGCTCCGTAAGCTTGGCTTTTCGGAAAGGGCAGCAAGCGGGCAAGGCTGTCAACGAAGACAATTTTATTCCCTGATTTAAGGACAGGGATGAGTGCAGACACAACATTAACGACGCCGAAGACGTTTGCATCAAAAACACGTTTAAACATGTCTGGTTCTACATTATTGATATCAACATATTCGCACGTTCCTGCGTTTAACACTGCGATATCACATTTTACATGAGCTAATGCTTCCTTCGTTGCAACTTCATCCGTCACGTCGAAGCGGCATGTTGTCATGTTCTCTATTTTGGCAAGTTCAGCCAGCTTTTCTTCATTTCTACCGCAGGCAATAACCTTATGTCCATCATTTACGCAGCGCTTTGCGAGGGCTTCGCCAATGCCAGACGTTGCACCGGTGATGAGTATTGTTGCCATTATCCTAATTTCCTTTTGATACGTTTTATAATTCTGCCCAGTAGAGGAATGTTCTCATACACCATCTGCCCTAAGTCATAATAATCGCGATGGAATATAATCTTATCGCCTTTGATTTTCAATTGAGTAATACCATCAACGTCAATGGGGTTCCCCTTATTAATTCCGGATGTGGTAAAGGTCATTTTCCATGTCACTAAATATGCTAGGAGCGCGCTTCCGCTTTTTTCTTCACTATTGAGGGAGGCAACTTTATCGATAGAATGTATCGTAAACGAGCAGTTTTTAGCGTTTTTCAGGAGCTTAGTAAAATATGTTTGCACAGCAGCGATGCCTGAATGTGCAGCAATAGGGTCGATAAATGTAACGTCATTACTGTATATGTCCGCCAATTCCTCTACTTTCATCGACTCTAGGTCGACATAGAATGATTCAAACTTTTTGATTGCGTTCATATGTGATGCTCTTCAATTAAATGCTTAGGAGGTTTTACATCCTTTATTGTACTTGAGATCAAGAGATTAAATTTTTTTAATTCATTGTGATTTCGATCTAATCTGTAATCTCAGCGTAATCATTGTTGTATTCAAAGCTACCGAGAACGTTTGTAATTATGAAGTGTCCATTATTCCCGCTGTCTGCGCATATTCTTCCTGAAGGAAGGATGGCGTTGAGAATTTTCGAACCGCGCTATGTAAGGATGGTAAAAGAGGCCTGCGCTCAGGGCACTGGTTTCGTCATCTGCATGCTGAATTCTAAAGGACAAAAAGAGCTAAATACGCACATCTTTCCAACGGGAACGTATTGCAAGGTTATTGATTTCGATCTTTTAGAAGATGGGCTCTTAGGCATAACAATCGAAGGCATTAATTGTGTAACGATAAGCAATATTGAGACGGAAAAAGATGGTCTACGTGTCGCTGACTGCGAAGACGTCAAGGTATGGTCTTGCAGTTTTGATATTCAAGACTTAGCTCCGATGAATGAGCGTCTAGGTGAAATATTCGAGACATACCAAGAGGTTAGTTCGTTATATGAGACAGTTAAGCTAGATGATCCACTCTGGGTGATAAATCGTTGGTTGGAATTGCTCCCTGTCGATGCAGAGCAGAAACAACATTTTTTAGCGCAAAAAGATTGCAAGAAAATAGTAGATTATCTTTCGCAGCTGATTGAGTAGTATATGTCGCCTAACAGCGAAGTAGGACTGCCTATTATAGACTTGCATGACCTAAAACAATAAACGTCTATATTAAAGTGCTCTGTTGAGATAAACTGATTCTGGCGGAATCAATTGAAAATATGATATTAAATTTTTGTTTAAATGATCTTTCTAATTAGTACCTCGTATCAATTAGCAATGCATACGACAGGAAGAACAAAATGCTCATCGGAATCCCATTGGAAAACAACAAGCCAGATGTAAGAAAACCGAAAGACTGTGCAGCAGAAATGTCTGCGCTGTTAGAGACGGTGGCGCAAGAACGCTGCAAAGCGTCCTTCGCGAAAGTGTTTGGTTATTTCGCTCCCCGCTTACGTTCATACGCTTTAAAGCAAATGGGCAATGAAGCTATCGCTATGGAATTAGTTCAAGATACGATGTCAAATGTGTGGCAGAAAGCGCATTTGTTTAATGCAGAGAAAGGTTCTCCTTCAACCTGGATTTTCACGATTGCGCGAAACATTCGTTTCGACATGCTGCGCAAGTTGAAGAATAGAAAGGAAGATGTTTGCTCTGACGATATGTGGCCGATACTTTGCGAACAAACGGCAGACCCGAAAGAAAAGTCTTTGGAAGAACAAATTACACTGCAGCAAGTAGGGGAATTGTTTAACGAATTGCCTGAGAAGCAGAAAGCAGTAATTGAAGCAATTTATATCGATGGAAAGTCTCAGCAAGAAGTTGCAGACGAGTTGGAAATACCTTTGGGTACAGTAAAATCTCGCACGAGACTTGCCTTACAACGCTTAAAGGACATGTTAGAAACACATGATTAATTTTCACCCTACAAACGAAAGATTAGATGCATTTGCAGATGGCCTTATGGCGCCTGCTGAAGCATTGATTATTTCTGCCCACTGCGATATGTGTTCAAAATGCGCCAAGAAAGTAGCGCTATACACTGACGCAAATGCAGAAATAATGTTCGACCAAAGCATCCCGAAGACAGAGCCTGGTATTTTCGGCGACATGTTAAGTCAAATTACTTCTGAAGAAGTGGATAGAGGTATAATAGTTGAGCCAACTAACAGGGTGCTAGAGTTGGACGGTCGGAAGTTCACTCTACCTCGTTCACTAAACAGGTTGTCTGAGTCGATGGGAAACTGGTCTCACATGGTTGGTAAGCTTTGGCAAGCACCCGTAAATATTGGTGGTGACAATGTCGCAAACTTCATTTTTATGGAGAAAGGGGGTTCTGTTCCAGAGCACACCCATAGAGGCAGCGAGATGACTCTAGTCGTTAACGGTGAGTTCAGCGATGGCTTAGCAGACTACGACAGTGGAGACTTTATGGTCATGGATGGTAAACACATACATACGCCATCAACTATCTCTGATGAAGGCTGTTTGGTGTTTAGTATTGTCGATAAACCATTGCACTTTACTTCCGGTTGGGCTCGACTAATAAACCCATTTAGTCATTTATTCTTTAAGTAACTCATCGACGTAATACTAGTTCAGAATTCACGATAATAAAAAAGCACGCTTTAAGCGTGCTTTTTTGTGCGTCATTTTTTTTTTACTTGTGTAAATCTATCTCTAATCAAGAAATTCACTATCCGGGTAGTTCAGCCTGAGTGTTCTCATTGTATTTTGTTTAAGTTCAGTCAAATTAAGCTGATTGTAGCTTGAAACCATAATTTCAAGTGCCGGCTGAACTTGCGTGGTATCGGGGAAATTCTCGATAACATATCTTCCGCGGTTAGCTGCAGCTACGTATGCCTGCCTTCTCATGTAATAACGGGCAACCGCAATTTCATAACTAGCGAGTCGATTCTTAATGTGCAGCATGCGTTCACTCGCATCAGTTGCATATTTGCTGTTCGGATATTTTTGAATTAATCGTCTGAAATCTTCAAAAGCTTCACGTGATTTAGATGGGTCTCGGTCAGAGCGATCCACACCAAGCATTTCTTGAAAAAGATTGTTGTCTAGTTCCATGTTGGTCACGCCGCGCATAAAGTACGCATAGTCAACGTCTGCATGGTTAGGGTTCAAGCGAACAAAGCGGTCGATAGTCGCCAATGCTTGGTCAGGCTTACCTACTTTATAATATGAAAAGATAAGATCCAATTGAACTTGGTGTGAATGTGCGCCAAACGGATATTTTGAATCAATTGCGCTTAAGGTTTGTGCTGCTTGTGCATAGTTACCTACAGCCATGCTTTCACGAGCGTTAGCGTAGAGCGCCTGAACTCCTTGATTAGCAACTGCTTTAGCTTCCTCGTCTTCAGATGAGGCACAGCCTCCTAGGCCAATCATTGCTGCTGCGAGTATTGCTATGCTTATCTTATTTTTCAGTATCATTTGAAATTGCTTAACCTTTTCTATTTATTAATGAGTTGCTCTTTTCAAATCAACTCTTTGTACTTTTCGATGGATTTTTTGCGCCATTAACCATGTTTTCCACCGCGTTTGGGTATTCTACACTAAGCTTTATTTGCTGTGTTAGAAATTCTTGCTGTTATGCAACATAACTTGCTTGCTATACTACGCACACTATTTATTAATGCGAATGTTATGGCTTCCAATAAACTCCAAATTAATCTTTCGGCAACAGTGCCTGAAAATTTATTCGATAAAAGACTAGACCAATGTTTGGCGGTTTTGTTCCCTGAATACTCAAGATCTAAGCTAAAAGAGTGGATATTAGCTGGCTTTGTAAGTGTTGACGGCGAAAAAATCGACACACCACGACTAAAACTAAAAAGCGGTGAAGAAATTGTTATCGACGCTGAGCAAGAAGTGCAGGTCACTAGCGAAGCTCAACACATCGATTTGAATGTTGTTTATGAAGATGAGCATATACTGGTTATCGATAAACAAGCGGGCTTGGTCGTGCATCCTGGTGCCGGAAACCATGACGGCACTCTACTTAATGCATTGTTGGCTAAAGTTCCTGAAATTGATCAAGTGCCTAGAGCCGGCATTGTCCATCGCTTAGATAAAGATACAACTGGTTTAATGGTTGTCGCAAAAACGCTGCCCGCGCAAACAAGCTTAGTGGAGCAGTTGCAAGCCCGAAGCATGGGCCGTGAGTATGAAGCATTGGTTATGGGAACAATGATTGCAGGTGGCGTCGTTGATGAGCCTATCGGCAGACACGCAACAAAAAGAACAGCAATGGCGGTGAGAGAATTCGGTAAACCTGCCGTAACGCATTATAGAGTGAAAGAAAAGTTTCGCGCCTATACTCATCTTCGCTTGAAACTGGAAAGTGGCAGAACTCACCAGATCCGAGTTCATATGTCGCATATTAATCATCCATTAGTTGGCGATGCACTTTACGGCGGTAGACCTCGATTGCCAAAGAACGCTAGTGAGCATTTCATTACAGCGTTGCGAGCGTTCAAACGTCAAGCACTGCATGCAGCGCAACTGACCTTAATGCATCCGATTAGTGGCGAAGAGATGACCTTCAAGGCTCCTCTTCCGGAAGATTTTGTTGCCTTGTTGAAAGACGTACGGGAAGACACAAAAATAAACGGAATTGATATCTAGTTGGCCTTTATCGAATTTATTCAGCCCTCGTGGCCGGTAAATAAGAACGTGTTTTGTGTGAGCACCACTACTGGTGGTGGAGTTAGCACCAATGCGTTCAAAAGCCTAAATTTAGGTTCTCACGTTGGTGATGATCTACATAATGTTGAGCTGAATCGTCAACGTTTGGCCGCTGAACTCAAGCGTTGTGTGCCAAATGTTAAGCCACTGTCATGGCTCAATCAGACTCACAGTACGAAAGTTCTTAGACTGTCAGCACCCACAGACGATGGTAAAGTAGAGGCCGATGCGGCGTTTACGAATATGCCTAATTTACCATGCAGCGTCATGACTGCAGATTGCATGGCCCTCATGATTGCAAACACTAACGGTACTGAAGTTGCTGCGGTTCATGCTGGTTGGAAAGGCTTATTAAACGGCGTTATTGAAAATACAGTGAAGCAGTTTTCCTCGCCGCGCAGTGAAATTCACGTATGGTTCGCACCTTCTATATGTCAGCAGCATTTTGAGGTTGGTGAAGACCTGAAAACCCTATTTTCGAAGTTTCCAAGCGCGTTGAAAGCCTCAACTGCAAAGGATAAAACGTTGCTAAACTTGCTTGAAGTAGCGAATTTAAAGCTTGATGAACTGGGTGTTTATCAGCGTTACTATTCAAATATTTGTACCTATTCTTCAGTCAACTTGTTCTCACATCGTCGCTCTACACATCAAGGTATATCTACTTGTGGGCGAATGGCAAACTTGATCTTAATCAAGTAAGACCTCGATTGAATAAAAAACGAGCTTGAAAGTTCGCGTCTTAGACTCCACATTTAGGTTATATACATCATGGAGTTAAGTTACTTATGCGTTTAGACCGATTTACAAGCAAGTTTCAAATTGCGATTTCCGATGCACAAAGCCTCGCATTGGGAAGAGATCATCAATACATTGAACCCGTGCATCTAATGATGGCCTTACTAAACCAGCAGGGCGGTTCTGTTCGCCCCTTATTTGATCAAGCAAAGGTCAACGTCAATAGTTTGCGTTCATCATTATCAGAAGCCATTGAAAGATTGCCTCAATTACAAGGTATTGGTGGTGATGTTCAGCTTAGTAATGACACTTTAAAACTGCTCAATTTGAGCGATAAGATTGCACAGAAGCGCAAAGACGACTACATCACATCTGAAATATTTGTGCTTGCATGTATGGAAGACAAAGGTTACCTAGGCACGATATTCAAAACATTAGGCGTTAAACAAGAAGCGATTGAGTCAGCGATTAATTCGTTGCGAAATGGTCAAAAAGTAACTGATCCAAATGCTGAAGATGTTCGACAAGCACTGGAAAAGTTCACGATGGATCTGACAGAGCGTGCTGAGCAGGGTAAATTGGACCCAGTTATTGGGCGCGACGATGAGATCCGCCGGACTATACAGGTCCTGCAACGCAGAACTAAAAATAATCCTGTGTTGATCGGTGAGCCAGGTGTTGGTAAAACAGCCATTGTTGAGGGTTTAGCACAACGAATCATTAACGGCGAAGTGCCTGAAGGTCTGAAGAACAAACGAGTATTATCTTTAGATATGGGCTCACTCTTAGCCGGTGCAAAATACCGTGGTGAATTTGAAGAACGTTTAAAAGCCGTGTTGAATGAGCTATCCAAAGAAGAAGGCAAAGTCATTTTATTTATTGACGAGCTTCATACCATGGTTGGCGCTGGCAAAGGTGAAGGAGCGATGGATGCAGGAAACATGCTCAAACCTGCGTTAGCACGCGGTGAGTTGCATTGCGTCGGTGCCACTACACTAGACGAATACAGACAATATATTGAAAAAGACGCGGCGCTAGAACGACGCTTTCAAAAGGTGCAGGTAGATCAGCCCTCGGTGGAGGACACGATTGCTATTTTGCGCGGACTAAAAGAGCGCTATGAGCTTCACCATTCCGTTAACATTACCGACCCGGCTATCGTTGCGGCTGCCAGGCTTTCTAACCGCTACATCAGCGATAGGCAACTGCCTGATAAGGCGATTGACTTAATAGATGAAGCTGCGTCTAGCATTAGAATGCAAATAGACTCCAAGCCAGATGAAATGGACAAGCTTGAGCGTCGAATTATTCAATTGAAGCTTGAAGAGCAGGCTTTATCCAAAGAAACCGACACAGCCAGCCTTAAAAGATTAGAGGTAATTGAAATAGAGCGCGAGCAGCTAGAGCAGAAATTTGGCGATTTAGATAAGATTTGGCGCGCTGAAAAAAATGCAATGCAGGGCACCCAGTTTATCAAGGGAGAGCTCGAACAAGCGAAACTTGATCTCGAGATAGCGCGCAGAGCATCTGATTTGTCCAGAATGTCAGAACTCCAGTATGGCCGCATTCCTGAGCTGGAGCTCAAACTTGAGCAGGCCAGTGAGTCTGACATAATGGAAACACAGCTAATAAAAAATAAAGTGACTGAAAACGAAATAGCCGATGTGTTATCTCGTTGGACTGGCATTCCTGTCAGCAAAATGTTGGACAGTGAGAAAGATAAACTAGTCAATATGGAAGACAGTATCGGTAAACGTGTCATTGGCCAAAGGGAAGCAGTTGTCGCTGTTTCAAATGCAATCAGGCGTTCTCGTGCTGGTCTTGCTGATCCAGATAAACCAACAGGCTCGTTTTTGTTTCTAGGTCCAACAGGAGTGGGGAAAACTGAACTATGCAAATCATTGGCTAACTTTTTGTTTGATACTGAAGATGCCATGGTCCGTATCGATATGTCTGAGTTTATGGAGAAACACTCAGTGTCAAGATTAGTGGGTGCGCCGCCGGGATACGTAGGTTATGAAGAAGGTGGTTATTTAACTGAAGCCGTAAGACGCAAACCTTATTCGGTTATTTTGTTAGACGAAGTAGAAAAAGCGCATCCAGACGTATTCAATATTTTACTGCAAGTGTTGGATGATGGCAGATTGACAGACGGGCAGGGTCGCACAGTCGACTTTAAGAACACGTTAATTATTATGACCTCTAACTTAGGTTCTGACATTATCCAAGGTCACACTGATGACAGTACCTACGAAGATATGAAGAAGCAAGTCATGGTAGAAGTGTCAGCTCACTTCAGGCCTGAATTTATTAACAGAGTTGATGATATTGTCGTATTCCATTCATTGGGTAGGGAAGAGATAAAGTCGATTGCTAAAATTCAGCTTTTAGGCTTACGTCAGCGCTTGCAAGAAATGGGATTGAAGTTAGAAATATCTGGTGCAGCACTAGATGTTATTGCTGATGCGGGATTTGACCCCGTGTACGGTGCTAGACCGCTGAAGCGTGCAATTCAAACTCAGATTGAAAACCCACTAGCTGAAACTCTATTAAGTGACAAACTTATCGATAAGGATGTTGTGAGAATTGATGTGGTTGATGGTGTTTTAGTGATTGCTTAATGAGTCGTTTATAATGCCATTAGGATTACTAATGGCATTATTTAAATAAGCTGATAAATACATCAAAACTGGCGTGTTGTTATACCCTAGATAGTTGTTCCTTCATGCTTCGTGCGCTTGTTGAGCGAAATTATATGCAGCATCAAAGTTATTGTTAGAAAGATAGAACTCGCCCGTCAATAAATTTACGTCAGGATTTTTGGGCTAGATTTTGGTCAATGAATCGAAAAGAATTGTAGCCTCATCTATATCGCCTAGCGATAACAATACTCTCACGCTCTCACGTATGGCAAAGAAGTTGGTTTCATCTAATTCTAAAATTCTATTTAAAGTAACTAAACTGCCAGCGGCATCGGAGACTCGCCATTGAGCTAAACTTAAACGGTATAGGTCGTTTAAATTGTCACTATAGAGGCCTAATAATGTTTTAAAATCTTCTTTCGCTTTTGTAAACTCATTTGAGTTATTGAAAATTAACGCTATTTTGTAGAAATACTTGGCGTTTAAAAAGTCATCCTTTATTAGCGTATTCAGTATTATCAATGCATCACGGTTGTTGCCATTGGCAATATTTATGTCAATCAGCGATTCGCTAAATAAAACTTTCTCATATCTTTCCTACAACTTAATGGAATTTGTATTCTGCCTAGCAAATTTGATGCTTAAAATAATTTTAGATATTTTTCAGTTGGTTGTGAGTGTAATGCGCTAGTGTGTCAAAAATCTTGACACACATGTCTCCTTGACTGGTCACAACAACAGCGGATTGACTAACATATACAGCTCTATTGTTTATGTATACAATTAACCAACGAAAAAGAATGCGTGTAAATCGGAGCACCTGACCGCAATAAAGTTGCTTAGTGTTTCGAAGCGCAGTTAATCTAAACTAATGAGTACAACTATATATATGCAAGCCAATAAACGAAAAGGTATTTATCTCTTACCGAACCTACTAACAACGGCAGGGCTATTTTCAGGCTTTTACGCTGTCGTTATGTCAATGAACAATCATTTTGAATCTGCAGCAATTGCAATCTTTGTGGCCATGATATTCGATGGGCTAGATGGTCGTGTTGCGCGGATGACAAATACACAAAGTGACTTTGGAGCCGAATATGATTCGATGGCTGATATGGTTTCTTTCGGCATGGCACCAGCATTGGTAGCTTATAATTTCGGTCTTGCTGAGTTAGGCAAGATTGGTTGGTTAGCGGCGTTCGTTTATGTTGCGTGTGCTGCATTAAGGTTAGCACGGTTTAATACGCAGGTAGGTATTGCTGACAATCGATTTTTTCAGGGCTTAGCGAGTCCGGCCGCTGCTGCACTTGTTGCTGGTATGGTATGGGTAGGAATCGATTACGACATTGATGGAAATGAATATGGGATCATTGTTGCGATAGTGACCGGTATTTCAGGGCTATTAATGGTTAGTAATTTTAAATACAACAGTTTTAAGACGATAGATTTACATGGGAAAGTACCATTTGTAGCAATACTCGTCGTTATGTTGGTATTCATAGTTGTGGCAACTGCACCTTCCCTTGTGCTCTTCATCGTGTTTCTATTATATGCGGTTGCTGGGCCCGTTAATACTTTTAGGTCCGTTGAAAAAGTGACGTTAGAGGATGTGATCGGAGAGACAGCAGAAGACGCCGATTTTGAGGGAGCGTCTGAGGATAATGTCGAAGCTGCAGATAAGAACGCAACATCGAGCAACAATACTGTTGATAAAGATACAGTCGATAATAAAAACAAAGATTCGAAGAGAGAAAAGTAACCATCGATAATCCAATTTATATCGTTGTAGCATAAGCAGCCTATAGCACCCACTATTGCTGCTCGTGCCCACTTTTATAGCTTAACCCTGAAGTAGTGAATCGTTAAGCTGACAATAGCTTTAAAATCATAATTATTAAGCTTTTGAACTTATTGGTTTAAATTGATTTTTTGACGTATTTATGTGCACTTAATGCTAGATTCTCTCCCTACCTTATAAAAATAATTGTAAAAAAGACTTGAACACTTTATTTGATTCTGTAGAATGCGCGCTCTGTTCAAGGGAGGCAGCCAAACAGTAGTTTGCTGGTTAGCCCGAACAGTTTGTTTTAGGGCAGTTCGAATTGGTTTTATCGGATACTTCGGTTAAAAATAAATTCAAATTAAATTGCAAAAAACCTTGACAATAAAAACGATGCAGGTAGTATACGCATCCCGCTTGAGACGGTACTTTAAGTCACTTTCAAGCCGCCAGTGAAATAGAAAGAAGCTGGCATGTTCTTTAACAATTTATAACAAGACAATC
>Ga0209306_1000010_pt1 | contig 159199 bp, 135 predicted proteins | sample COGITO_mtgs_1103_3_FD_184793 | JGI IMG/M metagenome (GOLD analysis project Ga0209306, IMG submission 184793) | Pelagic marine microbial communities from North Sea - COGITO_mtgs_110328 (SPAdes) (version 2) | ecosystem: Environmental > Aquatic > Marine > Epipelagic ... | reverse complement strand
AGTGTTTTAGTGTTTTAGTGTTTTAGTGTTTTAGTGTTTTAGTGTTTTAGTGTTTTAGTGTTTTAGTGTTTTAGTGTTTTAGTGTTTTAGTGTTTTAGTGTTTTAGTGTTTTAGTGTTTTAGTGTTTAGAATAACTATTAAAACCATTTAGCTCATCTTTTTGTCTGGCAAGTTAATCCTTCTGTTGATGAGTACCCTTGTCGTAGCATCACATTAATCACTTTTTTCTATTTTGCTCCAACATGTCCGTTCATGTGCTTGTAACCGGCAGTAAAAAAATAGATTACGTAGAATAAAGCATTTATAGAATGTAAAACCGTTTATGAGTTTGATTTCAAAGGACGACAATCAAAGGAATTTAACTAATAAACTATGAGTTATAAATAATCGATATCTATCGTCGTTTGAAATGTTCTGTTGGTCAGAAGCGGCTAAGTAAGCTTCTCGAATTGTCTCTATTAATCTTCATAGACGTTATTAATACGATGAATTGCAGCGCTATAAAATGTCGTTTTATAGCTAATAAAAGTTTGTTTCTCATGACTCGCAAGCTCCGTAAAAATGCACAAAAATGGCGCCTTAAATAATGCTTAAAAGTGCCCTATTCAATTCGATTTCGGTAACGCATAACTCTTGCACCATAGGTTATTAGCAATGTCGCCTCGTGTTGCACCTCAGGTGTCTTTTTTTATTGAATGATAAATATCAACGTGTTTGAAACTAAAACGCCCTAGCAAGGTCAGATTGAGAACAACGGAATGGATATCTGAAACACATTTTGAATGTTATTGGACTTGAACCAGTTGCCAACAAAAAAACAATCAAGCGCAAGTATTCAAACACTGCGCTTCTTTTGCTATCACTGCTATTGCACGTTGCCATCGTTTATTTACTCGTGTTTAATTCTGATATACCGCAAAGAATAAAGACAGTCGATGAGGTAATCATAAATAGCTATTTACTGGAAAAGAAAACTCTAGCAGAAAATGTCAGCGTTGATGGAAGTCCCCTTACAACGCTGCCAGAAAATCAGCGCGAAACATCCCCAAAACCTATTGATGAATCTACAGTCGAAGAAAAAGCCCCTATTATAGTCAGCAAAAATGCGACGAATAAAACGGTACAAACGCCAACAGAAGTAAAAAAGCAGCAAGAACCGGATATTCAAAAAAGCAGCAACGTACTCTCCCACAAACACCTCAGTACAACTGGTTTGCCTACCAGTACTATCGATTTACTGCAAAAAGATGCCTATGAGGCGATGTTAATACAAGAAACTGAGTTGTTTAATAAGCTGAAAAACTCACCAATTATCGATACTATAGGAACGCTAGATACAACGAAACGCCCTGAAGCCAATCAACCTAACATAGTTTATTGCGACGGTGCAGTAACTAATACCATTGTGGCCTTGGGCTCACTTACGGGTGGAAATGTACAGTGCAAAGCATTGGAAATTCAATCTTTTATAGATAAGAGACTTACTAAAAACGCTGAGCAACCTTAAGTCCGTAGCTTGGTGAAGCAAACTAACGAGGAAAAAAATGAGTATGAATATCGCGTTTATCGGTTTAGGTGCAATGGGCTATCCAATGGCTGGACATTTATCCAATGCTGGACACAACACAAGCGTATACAACCGCACATCTGCGAAAGCTATTAGTTGGGTGGAAGAGCATGCCAATGGTACTTATAAAGAAACACCCCGCTTAGCCGCGATGGACGCGAAGGTTGTCTTACTTTGTGTAGGCAACGATGACGATGTTCGTTCGGTTGTATATGGAGAAAATGGTGTTTTTGCGGGAATGTCTCCAGGCGATATACTCGTCGATCATACAACCACCTCCGCTGAACTTGCTCGCGAACTCTTTAAAGCTGCAGACGATTTGGGTATACAGTTCTTAGATGCTCCAGTTTCTGGAGGTCAGGCGGGTGCTCAAAACGGTAAATTAACGGTTATGCTAGGAGGTGAACAAGGAGCATACGATTCAATTGTTAATTTGCTAAATTGTTATTCACAAAAGCATCAGCTTATGGGGGCAAGCGGCAGCGGTCAATTAACCAAAATGGTAAACCAAATTTGTATTGCTGGCGTTGTTCAGGGGCTATCAGAAGCCCTCCACTTTGCTGGCAAGGCAGGATTAAATGCAACGCAAGTTGTGGATGTTATTTCGAAAGGTGCGGCACAGTCTTGGCAGATGGAGAACCGTTCAAACACGATGATCAAAGGTGAATTCGACTTTGGTTTTGCGGTTGATTGGATGAGAAAAGACCTCGGTATTGTGTTGGATGAAGCTAAAGTTAACGGCGCAAACCTGCCTATTACAGCCTTGGTTGATCAATTTTACGGGCAAGTTCAGGCTAATGGTGGCGGACGCTTCGATACCTCAAGTCTGATTACTCTGCTGAACAAATAGTCATTTTACAATCTATATAAAAATAAAAATTTAAGCATTGGATGAAGTAATGCACACCCGCTCAGCAATGGGCGGGGTCAAAATTTATTGAATTTAGGAACGTATCTCGGGCACTCTTTGGTTAGCTGATGCTTTCAAATATGCAGCCCCGCAATGCCCGCCCGTGTAAACAAAAAAGATTGCTCACACATAAAGCAAACATATTTGATTGCTATTTCTTATTGCAAACATATTTATTTGCATGTACTTTAAATATTAAGAAGCATATTAAGCGTTAACTGATTTTAACAGGAGCTTTTATTTTGACCAGTGCAGAACCAAAGCAATATGCTGTATTAACAACTGATATCGTTCATTCGACTAAGCTTAGTGCAGCCGACTACTCCGCAGTGATGACCACGCTTGAAAAAATACTTCAGTCTCATCAATCGAAGTATCAATGTAAATTCGAAATATTTAGAGGTGATAGTTTTCAAGTCCTTTATCCCAATATCAATGATGCAATGAAATCCGTATTATCAATTAGACTTTTTTTGCAATCCTCGATTGACTGCCCTGCCGTAAAGTTGACTCAATCACTTGCAACAGGGACCGTTGATAAGGCTTCACAAAAACTCAGTAGCTCTCTTGGCGAAGCTTTTATTTTGTCTGGAAGAGCATTAGATAAGGCGTCAAGAGGTGACTTAGTCGTCAATTTAGCGAGTACGGCTAAGTCAAACGATTTGAAAATATCAACTTTGTTCTTGCATCACTTACTCGATGGTTTAACAGAGAAACAAGCTGAAGTGCTGTATTATTTCATCGACTTTGATTTTCCCGAGCACCAGAGTATTGCTGACCACATGAAAATGACTAGACAGAACGTCACTGCACATTTAAAACGCAGTGGCGCAGACTTGGTTAAAGCATACCTCTTAGGCTATCGAGAAATTTGCATAGGAACCCAAAAATGAAGCTATTTTTCTTATTATTAGTCGCACATTTTATCGCAGATTTCTATTTGCAAAAGCACAGTTGGATTATGTGTAAAGTAGAAAATAAGCATCGTTCAATCGGTCTGTTCAAACACATGCTGGTGCATGTAGCTTTAACTTCAATAGCGATCGCGCTGAGCGGAATATCGCTCGACTCTACGGCACTTATTGCGTTGATCGTGATTATTGCAAGCCACTATGCTATTGATATATGGAAAACCTATCGTATTTTTGTGTTGAAGTATTTTCTGATTGACCAAATAGGTCATCTTATTTTCATTGCAGCGGTATCTGTTTGGGTAAGTGGACTAAGTTTACAGGCGGTACTCTCTGAGTTGCATACTTTTTTCGACAGTAAAACACTGATGTTGATCGGCTTTTACCTATTCTTATGTAAGCCCGTTTCATTGATTATCACACTTTCATTAAGAAAATATACTGAGCAATTTGATGAGTCTGAAAAAGCAAATGAAGGCTTAGCTTCTGCCGGTGAATTCATTGGCTATTTTGAACGTGGATTAATCGCCACTTTTATTTTACTTGGGCAATTTGCTGGCGTGGGATTTTTGTTGGCGGCAAAAAGCGTTTTTAGATTTGGGGATATGCGCCGTCAAAGCGATAGAAAACTGACCGAATACATTATGCTGGGAACTCTGTTCAGTTTTAGTTTTGGAATTGCTGTTGGGAAATTAGCGGATTATTTACTAACTGTTTTGTAATCTCACTACTACTGCTCATCCAGTACTCTTACCTTTTAGATGAGCAGCGTTTCGAGCAATACTTCACTTCTTCCCAGTTTTTCTCCCACTTTTTACGCCAATTAAATGGCCGATGACAAACTGGGCAAACTTTACTTGGTAACTCAGACTTCTTCATTATTTTCCAGTTTTATAAGGAATGTATCTGCGTCTTCAAGCATATGATTGAACTTTGTTTGGTCCATTTTAGACATGGTTTTGTAAATCATGGCCATTCTTGGATTGTTGCTGAAGTTTTCTTGGTGACGATATAAAAAATGCCAATATAAGTAGTTGAAAGGACAAGCTTGTGGTCCTGTTTTTTCCTTCACACTATATTCACAGTTTCGGCAGTAATTAGACATCTTATTAATATAGGAACCACTCGCAGCGTAGGGCTTGCTTGCCAACTGACCGCCATCGGCAAAAAGGACCATACTGCTTACGTTTGGCATCTCAACCCATTCATAAGCATCTGCATAAACTAATAAATACCATTCGTTGAGCGCCTTTGGCTCAATTCCAGTCAACAGGGCAAAATTTCCGAGCACCATTAGACGTTGAATGTGGTGTGCATACGCATATTTTTTAGTGTCTTGCACGCACTGTGACATACAGTTCATTTTTGTTTTGCCACCCCAGTAAAGCTCAGGCAACGACCTTGACGCTTCAAGATAGTTTTTTTCCTTCAATCCTGGCATAAAGTACCAGTAGAAACCGCGAACATATTCACGCCATCCAAGAATCTGCCTGATAAACCCTTCAGCAGAATTAATGGGAACATCGCCATTCAGATATGCTTCTTCTGCCGCCTGTATTACCTCATCTGGCATCAAAAGGCCGACATTAAGATAAAGACCTATGTGAGAATGGAATAGCCAAGGATCGCCCTCAAGCATTGCGTCTTGATATTGTCCAAAATCAGTCAATCGTTGTTCAACAAAATCAGATAAAACGGCAAGCGCACCCTCCCTCGTTACCGCGAAAGCAAAATGATCGATGTCACCAAAGTGATCGGAAAACTGAGACTCGACTAAATTTAGAACGTCCTCGGTTATCTCATCGGGGGCGAACTGCGTCCGCTCTGGGATGTCGGGATTCTTACCAAACGGTTTACGGTTGTCTGCATCATAATTCCACTTACCACCGCGCGGCTGCTTGTCTTCCATTAAAACACCCGTTTTCTTTCGCAGCTCCCTGTAAAAAAACTCCATCCTATATTGCTTGCGACCCTCAGCCCAATCAGAGAAAAACTGCTGAGAGGCGATAAACCGATTGTCCGGCGTTATATTTACCGGTATGTTTAGCTTACTTTCCCATGTTTTAACTTCTTCCAAAAGCCGATATTCGCCTGGATGGGCAATGGTGATCGAACTGTATGAATTGTTCTTGCATGTGTGCTTTATTTGCTCGAATAATGAGCCTTGGTTATCCTTCGCATCATACTTAACGTAAAGCGTGTTATGCCCCTCTTTTTCCAACACATGCGAGAAGTGGCGCATTGCGCTAAAAACAAACGCTATCTTTTGTTTGTGGTGCTTAACATAGGTCGCTTCTTCTTTAACTTCTGATATGAGCACCGTGTCAGTATCTTTGTTGAAGTTGAGCAGTGAACTCATTTTTAAATTGAGTTGATCACCTAAAACAATGACTAGATTACTCATGATATTGCCTTTAGTTGAGCGAATGCATCAAGTGCTCTTTTCCTAGACTCTTTTAAATCAACAATGGGCTTCGGGTAATCTTTGCCTAACTCGATACCGCAGGCTTTTAAGATTTCTGCAGGGGCTTCCCAAGGTTTATGAATAAACTTTTTAGGTAGTTTTTTAAGTTCAGGGCAATATTGCTTAACGTATTCCCCCTCTTTATCAAATTTTTCTCCCTGTAGAATGGGATTGAAAACTCTAAAATAGGGAGCCGCATCCGCCCCAGAACCAGCTACCCATTGCCAGCCCGAAGAATTGCTCGCCATATCAGCATCGAGCAATGTATCCCAAAACCAACGCTCTCCTTCTCGCCAGTCAATCAGTAGGTTTTTTACTAAAAATGATCCAACTACCATTCTTATTCTGTTGTGCATATAGCCTGTTTGATACAACTCACGCATTCCTGCATCTATAATAGGTACGCCGGTGTTACCACACTGCCATGCTTTCAGGTCATCCGCACTCGAACGCCATGAGAAATGGTCAAATTTTGCATTAAAGTTTTTATGTTGAATTTCTGGCCAGTGAAAAAGCAAATAATAGCTAAATTCGCGCCAACCTAACTCGCTGAGGTAAACATCGAGATCTTTATTATCAAAAGCGTTTTCAAATGCGCCCTGAATTGCATACCAAGCCTGATTAGGAGAAACTTCACCGAAATGCAAATGTGGTGACAACAAAGACGTGCCTTTGACCGCAGGTAGGTTCCTAGCATCTTGATAGCTAGTTGCTGCATCATTGATAAATCGCTGTAGCCTATTTGCAGCGCCATCCTCTCCGGGCTCCCACTGCGCTTCTATCTCTTTATACCATTCGATTTTAGGAATAAGCTCTAAACTAAGTAAGGCATCATTAGAGAATTCAACACCTTCTGCAATGTCCATTTGTACTGGTTTGGTCAAAGGAAATCGAGGAGCTTGGCGAGTTAAGCACCCTTTTCTATAATATGGTGTAAAAACTTTGTACGGCGTTTCGTCTTTCTTTAGCACCGACATTGGCTCCCAAAGCAAGGAACCATTTAAGCTTTTAGCATTGATGTTGTTTTTCTTAAGCTCTGTTTTGATATTCTCGTCTCGTGACCGTTGCCAAGGTTCATATAACCTATTCCACACGACGCTGTCAGCCGAGAACTCTTCAGCAATGTCGGATAGGATACTGAGCGGATTACCACGGCGTATAATTAGCCTGTTGCTCAACGATTTGCTTAACGAAAGCAACGAATGATGAAGCCACCATTTGCTAGCGCCTCCTAATACAGCCTCAGCAGGCGCGTCATCATCAAGAATAAAGACGGGAATGATGCTGCCATTATCAGCGGCGAGACTTAGAGCAGGATTATCTGTAATGCGTAGATCTTGCCTAAACCAGACGATTATTTTTTTTGTTGGTGTCAAACTCAAAGCTTTATTTCCATTATTAGCACTGCATAATTTGCTTGGTTAACTAGTATAGCAGTTGATCTCTTTAGAGCTATTATTACAGGATTCACAGTTAAATAGATCGAAAATACACGATACAAAGTAGCTACCTTATAGTCTTAATATAAAAGAAAAGAGTGATGAGCAAAAAAGTTGGTATACATTGGTTCAGGAAAGACTTACGCATTCAAGACAACGCCAGTCTTGCTTCAATCGCCTCTCAGGTAGACGAATTGGTGTGTGTTTATCTATATCAAGGCCAAACTAGTCCAAATAGTGTTGGTATTGATAACAAAGATGAAGCTATCGGAATCCATAGAATAAACTTCATCAATCAATCATTGATACAACTACAGGACGCATTAAACGGCTTGAATCAACGTTTAATTATTCTTCCAGTAAACGGATCCAGTTCGCTTCAGCAATTGTTGGACTTAGTGGATGCACTTAACGCCACACACGTATCGGCCGAATGGCACTGTGGATTCAATGAGCGCCAGCAGTGGCAAGCATTACAAGATACTCTGCAAGAGTCTGCTTCTGACGTGCAATTTATTCAGGAAAATTCATCAACCCTATACGATATTTCCCAATTTCCCTTCTCGATAGAAAATATGCCTAGCACATTTTCACCTTTTCGAAAAAAGCTTGAGAAATATTGTGAGGTACAATCAGTGGTTGCAAAGCTACATTCACTACCAAGAATGTCAGAGCTTACTTTAGAACAAGCAATGTGTTCGACAACGCTAGCCATTGTAGACAATCATTATCCAAAGTTGGCTGGCGGAGAATTAAGCGCCCATGAGCAACTTGAGTATTACTTGTGGAATACCGATCACATCAGCAATTATAAGGAAACAAGAAACGGACTTGATGGATGGGATTTTTCAAGCAAGCTTTCTGCTTGGTTATCTATTGGTTGCGTTAGCGCAAGGCAGGTATTCGCAGAATTAAAGAATTATGAATCAGCGCGGGTTAAAAACGATTCAACATACTGGCTTTTCTTTGAGCTACTGTGGCGAGAATTCTTTCATTGGCACCACTTTGTTCATGCTGAGCGCCTATTTTCTGCATCAGGTGTGCAAGGCATAGCTCGCTCGCGGAACTTTGACCCCAATAAGTTTCAGCAATGGCAGCAAGGCGAAACCGGCTTCCCGATTGTTGATGCCTGCATGCGCCAGCTATCAACAACAGGGTTTATATCTAACAGAGGAAGGCAACTGGTAGCGAGCTGTTTTGTGCATGAACTCGGCCTGGATTGGCGATATGGCGCCAAATACTTTGAGTACCAGCTCATAGACTTTGATGTCGCTAGCAACTGGGGAAATTGGCAATACTTAGGCGGTGTTGGCGCAGATCCCAGAGGCCACCGTCAGTTTAATTTGGTAAAACAAACGGAGATATACGACCCTAACCATGAATTCATCAATAAATGGGCCAACTAAAACCCATTGAGCATGACGGTCGCGGTATAACCGTCATGTGGTTCAAGAGAGACCTGCGTTTACGCGATAATGACGCGCTGAAGACTGCCTGTGAGCAGAATAGACCAGTAGCGCTCCTCTATATCGTGGAGCCCATCATGCTAAACGACCCGCATATGGACATTCGCCATTGGCGTTTCATCGTGCAGTCAATTAAAGATTTGAATGAGCAACTGGCTGAGTATAATTCGTGCATTTCAATACTCTATGGAGCTGCGCTGGATGTTTTCGCGCAGTTACATGAAAAATATAAGATAAAGCAGATCGTCAGTCACCAAGAAGTGGGCTTAACGCATACTTACTCAAGAGATAAATCCGTTTCTCATTGGTGCAAAAACAATAAAGTAGAATGGACAGAACTTGCACAAGGCGCCGTTTACCGACCATTGAATACTCGAAAACATTGGCCTCAGCTCTGGAATGAAAGAATATTAAGTTTTGCCAGTCAGCCCGAACTTGAAAATATGCAGTGTATTTCAACTATCAGCGACAGCTTGGACTCTCAATACATTTTCGCCATTCCTAAACCGTGGCTAACAGCTGACGATAATATGCAGCTAGGCGGCGAAAAGCGCGCTTGGTATACGATGAAGCACTTCTTTAAAGAAAGAGGCAAAGCTTACTTCGGCAATATTGGTGACCCTAGCATGTCTCGACAAACTTGCAGTCGACTATCTCCTTACTTGGCTTGGGGGAACATTTCTTTAAAACAGGTTTATCAATTTAGTTTGACACAAACTGAGCGCAAGGGTTGGGCAAGATCTATCACCGCTTTCCAGTCACGATTACACTGGCATTGTCACTTTATTCAGAAGTTTGAAACTGAGTCGGCCATGGAGTTTCGACCTATAAACAAAGCCTATCTTGATTTCCCCTATTGTGAAGGTAACGAAGAGGCGCTTAGATTGCATGCATGGAAAACGGGATGCACAGGTGTGCCTATTGTCGATGCTTGCATGCGTGCAGTCGTTAAAACGGGATATATTAATTTCAGAATGAGAGCAATGGTAGTTAGCTTCTTATGCCACCATCTCAACATCGATTGGCGCAAAGGCGCTAGTTTTCTAGGAGCCCAATTTTTAGATTTTGAACCCGGAATACATTATCCTCAATTTCAAATGCAGGCTGGCGTTACAGGCATTAATACGCTGCGCATTTATAATCCCGTAAAGCAATCTATCGACAAGGACCAAGAAGGTCTGTTTATCAAAAAATGGTTGCCACAACTTGAACCATTACCGAATCCACTCATACATCAACCTTGGGTAATAACGCCGATGGAGGAAGCAATGTACGATTTCAATTGTGAAAGAGATTACTACTTTCCCATCATTGATGTGGAGAAAGAGGCAAAAGCGGCAAGAGATAGAATGTGGGCTTATCGAGACAAGCCTGCGGTAAAAAAAGAGGCATCACGTATATTAAAGATACACACGATCTAAGCACTCGCTTATTTTATGGCCTACTTTTCTTCGCCATCGCTACTTTTATCTTGCTCAGCCTGTTTCAATAATAACTTACGCTTTTTTTGGTCTTGTTCTTTTAGCCACTGATTCAAGAGTCTTATCTGACCATTTTTATAGGCTGCAAACGTTATGCGTAACGAATTTGATAAGACGTCACTATCGGTCCAACCTGTTTTCTCTACGATTTCTTTGTAGTTTTCCATTGCTGCCGGCGTGACATAGCCCCTTATCAATTTTTTGCCTAAGGACTTTTGTTTTTCACGAAACCGTCTTTGCTTTTCTGCGTTTGCAGATTTCTTTGGATTCTTCATTTGCTCATTATTTGGTTTAAAAACATTCAGTTTAGCCAGTGTACTGTAAAAAACTGACTTTTTTTAGCAAAATTAACTGTTCAGAGTTGTTTAGCGTACAAGTGTTCGCTAAATTACACCCTCTTATGGAAAACTAGTGTGTGATATGACAAATACAAAATCAGAATTCAATAGAGATGACCTCTTAAAATGCAGTTCAGGCGAAATGTTTGGACCTGGCAACAGTCAGCTTCCTGCACCAAACATGCTGATGATGGATAGGATTGTGAAAATTACAGAGGATGGTGGAGAGTACGGTAAAGGCCACATCATCGCGGAGTTGGACATTACACCTGACCTATGGTTTTTTGCTTGCCACTTCCCTGGTGATCCAGTTATGCCAGGTTGCTTGGGATTAGATGCAATGTGGCAGCTTGTCGGATTTTTCCTTGGATGGTCTGGAGGTCCTGGTAAGGGTCGTGCTCTAGGCGTTGGAGAAGTTAAATTTACAGGCCAAATTTTGCCAACTGCTAAAAAAGTGACGTATGAGATAAACCTTAAACGCGTTGTTAAGCGTCGCTTATTTATGGGTTTGGCAGATGGTACTGTAGCAGTAGATGGTAAGGTCATTTACGTTGCGAAAGATTTGAAAGTTGGCCTCTTTCAAGATACCAGCGCATTCTAATTTAAAAAAGAAAAGTTAGATGCTATAACGCAAAAAGCCCAATAATTATATTGGGCTTTTTGATTTTAAATTAGTGAATAACTAGCGTCCAACTAAACCGGCTTGCCTGTCGGTTAGAGCTTCTCTCCAACCCCCTAACCATTCCGAGCGCGCTACGGTTGCTTGGAAGGGACATATTTCCTTTGATCGACCTGAGATTCCAGCTTGATAACCTTTTGAATGGGCACGTGTTAACTTGTCTCTTTTTTGTCTTTTCATCGATAAACCTCTCTTGGTTAAAATATGCAACAGAAGGAAGTGAAATCAAAAAAATTAGTTGTCAGTTTCTTTCCTTTGCCACATACATATAGATATCGTTTAGATGCAAATAGTTCAACGATTAAATTTTGACACTTGCAAGGTATGTGAATAAGACACTGAAAAGTATTGAAATGTTTCGTTGGTTTAGTTTGATCTATGCAATCATGTTTATAGACCGCTTAGTTATTAAAACAAAAAAAGCCCCGATAGACGGGGCTTGTAGAGTCAACTCTTAGTAGCTAAATTACTTCACTAACCATCTTCTGAAATAAGTTGTAAAAGCAAGAACGGTAAACAAAATCACACCCGTACTTCCTCCCTGCCGCTCAATCACACCTAACTCTTCATCTGTACATACGGCCGGTGCCTGACCGGTCGGATTTAGTTTCAACGTAACAACCGTGTCTACCAGTATATTTTCACCACTATCATCAAGTAAGAGTTCTCCACGCGCATTTTTAGATGGTCTTTTAGTTAATGCTGATACAACGATTTCGTTATTATCGTTAATGCCAGTTGCTTCAATCAAATCATATGGACTGCTGCAGCTAATCAGCGTATTCAGGTTGGTAAAAGTATCCGCTTCAATATCATACAAAAATGCCGCTGTTTTCCTGATGCTGGTATTTGTTGCTTCAATGTCTGCGGACCCAACGACTAGGTTATTATTATTTAAGGCACGTGGTGTGGTGCTTGAACTAGTAAAGAAATCATTAGGGAAGTTTACCGTGTCGTCATTCATATTGTAGAGAAACATTTTATTTCGAGAAAATCGATTAATACTTTGGCTTCTGAACCCGACGACATAGCCAGAATCATTTATTGCGATAGCACTGTTCGGCAAAAGATCGTCATCTTCTAAAATCCGCACTACTTCACCGCTTTGCAGAAACAACGAAGCTGCAGTTGTTAACACTGTTTGTTCTCTGATATCTACTTTGACACTTGACAATCCAGCGGCAACACCATTGTTATTGACATCTAATGCCTGACTTGAACCCTGCGCAGCGAGCTCTTCTTCATCTGTCACAAGGGTATCAAACGTCGTTGTATCAACAACGTTACCCTCTACATCCAAAGACCATAACGTTGCACGTTGAGACCATACACCTGTGCGCCTTGCAGCGTTTTGGGTACCCTGTCCAGATATTAGAATAGTCCTGTAACAAGCCTCGATAGGCTGATCACCGCGAGTTTCATCATCGCCACAATTTTCAATCGCTGTTGTTGTTGATGTGCTAGGAGCAACTGAACCAGTGCCTGCCACTAAATAATTAGCGTTAATGCTGTTAACTTGGCTTATGCCGCCCAATGTTGTATCGGTCGGTAATAGCGGCACGACATTTTGTCCAACTTGCACAAAAGCACGACGGTCAAAGTCACTCAATATGAACTTGCTTTCGGTTCCACTGTCTGCGACATAATCAATGGTTCTGAATGGGCCAACGCTATTGCCGACAATATGTGTGCCGCCGACTGAATCCCTTGGTGTGGTATTCATAGAATGCGAGAACCCGTTTAGTTCTGCATTTTCTGTATCAAACGCATTGATAAAATCAGCGCTATTAACAGAGCCATCTGTTTTGTATCCCTGCAATCTGCCAAGTTGCTGTGTAAAGTAACTGAAGGTGCTTGAACCGGACCTTGCTACATTGATTAAGTAGGTATAATCAGCGAGATTAAAAACACCGTTCTTTGCAGACTCAATATCGGTCAAATTCGCAATAATAGTCGCGTTTTCAAAGTCGATTGTATTCAAATCTACTGGCGCGTTATAAATATTTTCAACAGCCGTTAGTATAAGGCCGGTATTGTCTATAGAAACACCATATTGAATTGGGCCTAGCGTTTCTGTCGCCAGTTCAGTGACTGTATACGAAGCGGCTAAAATTGGCAGAGATGCGGTATAAAGTATCACTGCTGACGCTAATCGGTTAAATTTCATTAATTATCCTGTTACTGCTCGTTATTTTGTAAGCTTTCCAATTCATCCCAGCGCTTATAAGCGACTGATAATAATTGTTCAATGTTTGTCAATTTGTCTAACACCGGCTGCGTGGCATCGGCGTCTTTTTGAAAAAAGTCAGCGGCATTAACCTGCACTTGTAATCCCTCTAGCTCTTCTTCCATTTTTTCAATTTTTTTAGGTAAATCTTCAAGTTCTTTTATGACTTTGTATGATAGCTTTTTGTTGCTTCTAGTAGAAGTAGAAGCAACCGGCTTTTCTTGTGCAATTTGAGTTTTAGCTCGCTTTTCAAGGTCTTCGTTCATTTTTTTCGCAAGCAGCTCTTTTTCATCATACCAGTTCCGCATATCAGTGTAGCCACCAACGAATTGTTTTATCATTCCGTTGCCTTCAAACACTAAGCTAGAAGTCACTACATTATCCACAAATTCCCTATCGTGACTGACCAATAAAACCGTGCCATCGTAGTCAACTAGCAGGGACTCTAACAATTCGAGGGTTTCGACATCGAGATCATTAGTTGGTTCATCGAGTACTAACAAATTGCTCGGCTTCAACATCAGCTTGGCTAATATTAACCTGTTTTTCTCCCCTCCTGAAAGTGTCGATACTGGCGCGTTTATGCGGTCTGGAGAGAATAAGTAGTCTTGCAAATAACCAATAACATGGCGCGTGCCACCGTTAAAAGTGACCTCTCTTTTGCCATCAGCGATAACATCAATAACTGACTTATCGAGTTCAAGTGTTGAGCGATGCTGATCAAAGTACGCAACTTCTAAATTGGTTCCTCTGAAAATTTCACCTTTGCTTGCCTCAAGCTCTCCTAAAAGTAATTTGATCAGAGTACTCTTACCGCAGCCGTTACCGCCAATTAAGGCAATTTTTTCACCGCGGGTAATTAACAAATCAAGATTATCGACAAGTAACTTATCTTCGATGTTGAAGTATAGACCTTCTGTTTCAAATACACGTTTACCTGACTTACCGCCTGCGTTCCGATTTATTATCGCACTGCCCGTCACGTTTCTGCGCGAACTGTATTCATCTCGAAGAGCCTTTAATGCTCTAACTCGGCCTTCATTTCTAGTACGTCTAGCTTTTACGCCTTGTCTAATCCAAACCTCTTCTTTCGCCAATTTTTTATCAAACTCGCGGTTAGTGCTTTGTTCAACCTCCATATCGTGCGCTTTCTGCGCAAGATATGTTTCGTAATCACCGGGGTAGCTCACTACTTGCCCGCGATCAATATCGACAATCCGCGTGGCTAATTTACGAATAAATGCCCTGTCGTGACTGATAAATATGATGGCTCCGTTGTAGTTAAGAAGTGCTTTTTCTAACCATTGAACCATGTCGATATCGAGGTGGTTAGTTGGTTCGTCCAACAATAGTAAATCGGGCTCACTCACTAGGGCTCTCGCCAGAGCTGCTTTTCTGCGCCAACCGCCCGATAATTCTGACAGAATCTGGTCTGGTTTCAATTGAAGCTGTGTAAGCACATTGCTAATCCGCGTTTCAAACTGCCAAGCATTTCTAGAATCCAGTTGCTCCTGCAGTTCTTGCATGCGATTTAAGTTCTTTTCACTTGGATCGGCACCAATGATATTGGTTATGTGATGGTAGTCCTTAAGGATTTGAGCGACGTCTTCTAATCCTTCAGCGACATAGTCAAACATATCACCACTAATGTTTTGTGGCGGATCCTGAGGTAACCTTGAAACAACCGTTCCAGTGGGCAGAATTATCTGTCCCTCGTCCAATTTGGTCTCACCTGCAATAACTTTGAGAAGCGTTGACTTGCCACTTCCATTGCGTCCAACTACACAGACGCGCTCTCCGCTTTGTATATTCAAGGAAGCACCATCTATCAAAGGCGGTTGGCCAAATAAGATGGATGCGTTTTTTAATTGCATTAAATTCATTTTAAAAACTCGATTAAATCGTCAAGTGTAAAGGGCCAACCTAGTTCCGAATCTGATTTCTCTATTTTTAACACAGGGATCCTCGCGCCGTATAGATGATATAGATCGGCAGAATCCCTAATGTTTACTTTTTCAAGTTCGACTCGCTCACTGATAATGTCTGTTGGACTAGGTTGAAAAGCAGGTTCATTGGTCGTATTTGTGTTCGTATAAAGCGCGTTAAACTGTTCAACAATATCGACAGCTAAATCACACAACGAACAATGAGGGCCTGTGTATAGCACTATTTTCACAAACTTAATATCCAACACTTGTGAATTTTTTGATTACGTTTGAAGTCTTCTGGGATCGTTTTTTGCGTGATATCTTCAACCTTAAAACCCAAGGCTTCAACAGCGTTCTGGTCAAGTTTAAATTGACGCAAATTATTGCTGAAAAATATTTTCCCGCCTGGTTTCAAACAAGCTCTCGCGTCACTCAATAAGGTAACGTGATCGCGCTGTACGTCCCAAGTGTCATCCATTCTTTTAGAGTTCGAAAAAGAAGGAGGGTCAATAAACATGAGGTCATATTGACCATGTTCTCTGGTTAACCATTTCAAACAGTCTGCTTGAATAAACTGGTATGAGCCATTCAGTTTGTTCAACGAAAAGTTGTCTTTTGCCCACTCTATATAAGTATTTGACATATCTACCGTGGTGACACTTTTCGCTTTTGCCTTAGCTGCATGCACCGAAACGCTTCCCGTGTATGCAAACAAGTTGAGGACATCTTTGTTTACGCAGTGTTGCTTAAACAGTAACCTCGTATCTCGGTGGTCCAAAAACAAACCAACATCTAAGTAATCTGTTGGGTTGATATAAAACTGAGCTTCATGTTCATGCACAATGACGCGCTGGCCTTTCTGGGCCACTTTTTCATACTGCTCTTTGCCTTTGTTTTGGCGTCTCACTTTAACTGCCATCTTGCTCGCCGGAATGCCTAATACTTTTGGAATATGAATTAGTGCCTCTTGCAAACGTTGCTTTGCTTTTTCTTCAGGTACGTCTTTAGGAGCAGCGTATTCTTGCACTACAACCCAATCGTTATATATGTCAATCGCTAGGTTATAGTGCGGCAAGTCGGCGTCATAAACACGATAAGCGTTGGTGTCACTGCGCTTTATCCAAGGTTTTAAGCGCTTTAAATTTTTGCGCAATCGATTTGCAAACTCATGGTTTTCATCGGTCTGACTTTCGAATATTTCTAAATTTTGACCGCTAATTTGATAATTCATGAGTACGCACTCAAGTTTACCATTCATGAGTTTGTAGCTTTTTGTATACCTGAGCTTTAAAGCTTTAAGAAGATCTTGGTTAGAACTTAATAACGAGACATGCCAATTGGCAAAATGTTTTTTCAGATGATGCCCTAACTTATCAAACAAAGGTAATAATGAGGTATATTCACCCAATCGTTCACCGTAGGGTGGATTAGAAACAATATACCCTTTAACGGCAGGTTCACTTGCCTCGTTTTCAGCATTATTAAAAGCTGTATTATTAGGGGCCTCTGCAATCACAGCGTCCAAGACATCACATTGTTTAAACGTGATAAAATCAGCAACACCTGCCCTGATAGCATTTTGCTCTGCTAGTTCAACGACTTTTGTGCTTAAGTCATAGGCATAAATTGCTGCGTTAGGCGTTTTTACGCGCTTACTTGCTTGCGCTACTACTTCACTGAATATATTTTTTTCGTGCTGATTCCAGTGCTCAAAACCCCATGTTTCTTTATCTAAATTTGGCGGTATATTGGCTGCCATCATTGCAGCTTCAATAGGTATTGTACCGGAACCACACATAGGGTCGAGTAACACACTGTTTGCATCTTGCGCCCAACCGCTGCGCATTAAAATGCCTGCCGCAACATGCTCTTTCAATGGTGCTTCGCCTGCGTCAGTGCGGTAACCACGTTTATGCAAACTACCACCTGAAAGATCGATACAAAGGTGAAGACTATCTCGTCTTAATCTTGCTTGGATCACAATTCCTGGCTTCAACTTGTCAACAGAAGGACGCTCAAACCCAGCTTCCTGAAACTGGTCAACAATGGCATCTTTTACCTTCAACGCACCAAACTGACTATTATTGATTGCGTTGTTAGTGCCGTTAAATTGGATCATAAAAGGAACATAAGAGTCAAACTGTGATGGCCAATCAGCTTCCTTGGCAACATCATATAACTCTTCCGCGCTGTTCACTGTGCCCTCAGCTACTACCAACAGCACTCTATTAGCAAGTCTCGAATGGAGACATAACTGATAAGCGTCTTTCAACGTTCCTTCAAATGAAACCTGACCTGGTTGCAATTTTAGCGTTGGTAATTCGTAGTCGTCAGATTCATCTTCTGCGCTGGCGCTATTTTTAGCGTCACTCGGGCTTTCAATAATATTCAAAGTGCTTAAAATTTGCTCGATTTCTGTTTTGAGTAGTTCATCGAGACCTTTGGATGTAGTAACAATTAGCTTATGCATTAACAAGCTCCTTAATAAGTGGTGGACCTTGATAAATAAAAGATGAATAAACCTGCACTAAAGTAGCACCGGCCTCAATTCGTTGTTTAACATCTTGCGGGCTGCTAATGCCACCTACACCAATGATAGGCATTTTGCCATCTAGTGCTTTCGCGAGTATTTTGGTTAAAAGAAGACTTTTCTCTGTAAGCACTTCACCGCTTAGTCCGCCTGCTTCCTGAGCATGCTCATGCCCATTTACCGGCTCACGATCTAGCGTTGTATTTGTAGCAATCACACCATCCATTTTTGAGTGAATTAACGATGCCGCGATTGATTTAACTTCGTCTTCACTTAAATCTGGTGCAATCTTGATGAGTATTGGCACATATTTTTTGTGCTCAATTTCAAGTGATAATTGTCTTTTCTTTAAGCCAGCTAATAAACTATCGAGTGCTTCACCATATTGTAGGTTGCGCAATCCAGGGGTATTTGGTGAGGAAATATTGACCGTAATGTAAGAAGCAACGGCATACACTTTATCCAGACAAATTAAATAATCATCAAGCGCACTTTCGTCAGGCGTGGTTTTATTTTTGCCAATGTTAATGCCTAAGATGCCTTTGTAATTTGCACTTTTAACTTGTTCAACTAAGTAATCGACGCCTTTATTATTGAAGCCCATACGATTAATGATTGCACGATGTTCAGCAAGCCTAAACAAACGAGGCTTGTCGTTACCCGCCTGAGGTTTTGGTGTAACGGTACCTACCTCGATGAAACCAAAACCCATTGCTGCAAATGCGTCTATACACTCACCATTTTTGTCTAAACCTGCAGCTAAACCGATTGGGTTTTTAAATGTCATTCCTAAACATTCTACTGGCTTGTTTTGCAAGTCCTGTGCGTAAAACTTTGACATGAAATTTCGTTGTGATCGCTTAAGAAAGCTAATTGAGACATCATGGCTCCATTCTGGATCACGACTTAATAAGAATTTTTGAACAAAAGAGTACACAGTTTCCCCAGACTAAAAAAAAGCCCCGCAAAGCAGGGCTATTTGCAAACACCTATATTCTAATGGTTTGCCTTCACGCTTAACAGCATCAATTCTCTTAATGCGACAGAAAATTTAGCAAACTCATGATTATCTGCTGTTTTGAACTCTGTCATCATGTGATACCAGCGATCTAATGCTTCTTTGTTCGCTTTACACCAATCGCTTAAGATTTTATCAGCGTCTTTCTCTTCTGGTTCAATATTAAGCAAAACAGAGGTTAAAGAGCGCTGCTGCCAATCAAGTTCTTCTCTATATGAAGCTCTAGCCAAGGCTTGCCAATGGTTTGAAACTGATTGTTGGTTAATTTGCTCTAAGAACCAGTGCAGCTCGAATTTTGAGCCCAACTGATAATAAAGCCGCGCAACCACTTCAACAGGACGTTTTTCAATTTCAGCTATTTGAGCTAAGTCCATACTTGAGAACATATTGCTCAAGCTTGCGATTCGATTAGCTATATCTTTTGGCACTTTGGCTTCAATCAAGCGTTTCGTCTCATTCTGAACCTGCTCAAACTCGGAAGCGACTAGCAATGAACCAAGATTTTCAGAAATGCATTTAAAAGCCGGTTTGTATCGACTAATTGCTTTTTCTATATTGTTTGTTTTACCACCGTGGCGAATATACCAACGACACGTTCTGCGCAATATACGACGCATACTGTCTAATATTTTGAGCTGCAGTTGGGCGTCGATTTTGTTATCAAGGTCTTCAACACTTTCCCACAGTGTCGACATCTCAAAAACGCCTTTCACTACGGTGTATGCCTCTGCAACTTGCTCAACAAGTGCCCCTGTTTCTTCCTGCAAGCGATAAACGAAATTCAAACCCATGTCATTAACCATTTCATTGGTTAATTTCGTGGCGATAATTTCACCTCTCAGAGGATGATCCTGCATTTGCGCTTGATACTTTTCTCTTAATACCGGAGGAAACGCATTGACTAAAAATCTGTTGTAATAAGGGTTATTGGTGATTTTTGGGATATTAAACTTATCCTTCATCACCATTTTACCGTAGGCAATAAGCACCGCTAGTTCAGGCCTAGTAAGACCTTGGCCGGTGACTACTCTATCTGAAATTTCATCGTCAGAGGGAATAAACTCAAGCTCCCGGTTAAGGAAACCTTCACGCTCTAGGCCATGGATGAAGCGCAGCTGCTCTTTCAATTGCTTAACACCCCCTAGATTAGTGATAGAAATTGACTGAGTTTGGCGATAACAATCTTGAATAACGATATCTGAAACGTCATCTGTCATTTCATATAACAATGCGTTGCGCTGTTTAAGCGTTAAGTCACCCGCGTTAACTAGAGTATTCAGTAAAATTTTAATGTTTACTTCATTATCCGAGCAATCCACGCCACCCACGTTATCAATAAAGTCGGTATTGACTAGAACACCATTGGCGGCGAGCTCGATACGCCCTAGTTGGGTTAGCCCTAAGTTACCACCCTCGCCTATAATTTTTGCTTTCACATCTTTGCCGTTTACGCGAGTCGTATCATTAGCTCTATCGCCGACTTCAGCATGAGTTTCTTTGGAGCTCTTAACGTAGGTTCCGATGCCACCGTTCCAAATCAAATCAACCGGCATTTTTAAGGCATTGTGTATTAATTCGTTTGGAGTCATCGTCGCTTGACGTGTTCCCAACCACTTTTTCATCTCAGGTGACAGTGGGATTGCTTTTTCAGAGCGCTTAAAAATGCCACCGCCCTTCGAAATGAGTTTTCTATCGTAGTCATCCCAGCTTAAAGATGGGTCTTCGAACAAACGCTGACGCTCTTTATAACTGGCTTTTTCGTCTGGTGCCGGGTCAAAGAAAATATGCAGATGGTTAAACGCACATACAACTCTGGTTTGTTCAGACAACAACATACCGTTGCCGAAAACGTCACCCGCCATATCACCTACACCGACGACGGTAAAAGGCGTTGTTTGACAGTTGGTGCCAATTTCGCGGAAATGGCGCTTAACAGACTCCCAAGCGCCACGGGCTGTAATCCCCATTTTCTTATGGTCGTAGCCGACGCTTCCGCCTGATGCAAATGCATCACCCAACCAGAAATGAAACTCATCCGAAATGCCATTGGCAATATCTGAAAACGTTGCGGTTCCCTTATCAGCCGCAACAACTAGATACGGGTCATCTTCGTCTAATCTAATCACATCTTTTGGCGGTACGATATTTCCTTCAACTATGTTGTCGGTAATATCGAGTAAACTGCGAATAAATATTTTATAGCAGGCTTTGCCTTCTTCTTGAATTGCAGCGCGATCGGCATCAGCTGGCATCGCTTTACAAACAAAACCGCCTTTTGCGCCAACAGGAACAATCACAGTATTTTTAACTTGCTGTGCTTTGACTAAGCCTAATATCTCAGTTCTAAAATCTTCTTGTCTGTCAGACCAACGCAATCCACCCCTAGCAACTTTTCCACCGCGTAAATGCACACCTTCAACTCTCGGTGAATATACGAATATTTCAAATTTAGGCATAGGTAGTGGCATTTCACTAATTTCACTCGGCAGCAACTTAAATGAAATATAAGATTTTTCATTCCCCTCGCTGTCGTTTTGATAAAAGTTGGTGCGCAGCGTTGCGTTCAACAGTTCCAGATAGCGACGAATTATGCGGTCATCATCCAGATTCGACACTTTATCAAGTTTCGCTAAAATTTCGGCCTTCAGATTTTCTATCTTTTTCGGCATCCGCTTAATCGTTGGGCAAAATAATAATCTGAAGAGACTAACAACATCAGTTGCAATATCCGGATAGTTTGCAAGGGTGTTTGCCATATAGTCAATACTGAATGACGTGCCTATTTGGCGCATGTATTTTGCATATGCACGCAAAATCGTCACATTGCGCCCAGTAATACCAGCACTGAGAATTAGACGGTTAAAACCATCATCTTCTAGGGTCTTGTTCCAAGTTTTACTGAATCCGTCTTGGAATAGCTCTTGCGCCTTCTCCATTTGGAAGCTTTGGCCATTCTTGTGTAACATCGTGAAATCCATGATCCAACTAACTTCACCTTCGTCATTAGTAACACGAAACGGGCTTTCATCAATGACTCTCAAGCCAAAGTTTTCCAACATTGGAAGCACATCACTCAAATGAATTGGCACATGACGGTGATAAAGCTTTAATTTAACAATTTCACTATCGGCACTTTCTTCCTGAGGACGGTAAAACAGCATGTCGAGTTCGTTTTCATCAGATAACAGTTCAATACGCTCAATGTCCACCATCGCTGCGCTCGGCAAACTTTGCTCTGCGTAGCTTCGACTAAACGCATTTACATACTTTTTCTGAATTGCCTTTCCTTTAGCTTCACCATATGCAGATGTGATTTTTGCAGCTAACTTGTCTTGCCATGACTTAGTTAACTCAATCAAATTATCTTCAATTTCTTTCACATCAAACTCCATATTGTTGTTCTTTACGCGCGCTATGTAGTGCGTTCTTGCATACACAGATTCTGAAAAGTACGTATTAAATTCAACTTCTTCGTCCGACTTAAACGAGCGCTTCAGTAGCTCTTGAGTCTCTTTTCTCAATTGAGTGTTGTAACGTTCTCTTGGCACGTAAACCAAACAAGAATAGTAGCGACCAAATGCGTCTTTTCTTACGAATAAACGAGAAATACCTCGTTCCTGCATCTGAAAAATACCCTTTACAATTTGTGCTAATTCTTCATCCGAAGTTTGTAAAAGCTCATCACGCGGATAGGTTTCAACAATATTTACAAAGGCTTTATAAGCATGCGTACCTTTGTCGAAACCGGATATTTCACACATTCTATCGATTTTTTCACGCAACATAGGTAAATCAGTGGCACTACTATTGTAAAATGCGGCTGAATATAGACCTAAAAACCGGTGTTCGCCCGTAACGTTGCCTTTCTCGTCAAATTCTTTAATACCGACATAATCCATGTAGGCGGGACGATGCACGCGCGATCGGCTATTTGCTTTAGTTAAAATTAACGGGTTATCACTTAATGCTGCGTCTCTTGCAGTTGTCGGTAAATTAGACAAAACGCGTTGACGATCATTTATAGAGTTTTTCATCAAACCAAGGCTTGAATCATTTTCAGGGATCCAGCGATGGTCACCCTGTATCGCCTTTACCTGATAATATCGATAGCCCATTAACGTAAAGTTATGATCGTTTAACCAGTTTAAAAACGTTTTTCCTTGCGCTTTTATTGCTGAGGATGCTACCGACTTCGATCCTTCAAAGCTTTTGGTAATAGTCGCCAACTTCTCTCTCATTGGCTGCCAATCAGAAACAGAGAGTGAAACCTCATCTACCACTGATAATAATTCAGCGCGCAGTTTCTCGATGTCTGATCTTTTTGCTTGACGATCAATCTCAATTAGAAACACCGTCTCTGACGAATATTTAGTAGACTTTGACTTACTATCTACGAAGCCTGTTACTTTGTTATCTTGATTGCGAGTAACATGCATTGGAGAATGCAATAAAAGGTGAGCAGCGATACCAAATCGATTAATCGCCATGCGCACAGAATCCACCAAAAACGGCATATCCTTTACGATAATTTCGATAATGGTATGTGAAGACTGCCAGCCGTGTTTGGCAATTTCAGGATTAAAGACCTTAATGCATGGAGTACCAACGTGAAAGGTCTGCATGAGCTGCCATAAACTAAGTGTAGCGCCATAAAGATCGCTGTCACTGCGCCCATTAATGTCCTCAAACGACATATTTTTATATAGCAGGCGACCAAATTGTTGAATTAACGGAGCATCGCCGTTATCTACTTTTTCATTGATGAGGGAAAATACACGTTCAAGTAAAACAGAATGTTGATGGTTTGTTACCGACATTTACGTTCTCGTTAGGTTGTATGTTGTGTGTGTGATGTAAACTTGGCCGACGACTATTTTTACTTTTTTAGCTGCAAAAATATTGAGTTATCAAAGCCAGTTAACCTTCTCTATCTCTTTCTATATCGGTATTTTCGCTAAAATATTAATGATTTGAAAGCACTATTTAACCTTTAATTTACAAAGTGCATAAGCATGTTCGTTTTATGCATAAAAAAAGGCCTTACGGCCTTTTTTCAAATAATTACTCAAAAATACTTTCTACCGTTTGAACCACAATAGTCTAGCAATGGCCGGAAGTACAATAATTGCACCTAACATATTCACAATAAACATAAATGTTAGCAATATACCCATGTCCATTTGGAACTTGAGTGTTGAGAATACCCACGTACTTACACCAATTGCTAAAGTAATTCCGGTGAATAGAACAGCACTGCCGCGTTCTTTTAAAGCCTCAAGATAAGACTCTTCAACCGAAAGACCCTCTCGCAATTTTATATTCATGGTTGAGAGGATATAAATACCGTAATCCACCCCAATACCAACACCAAGTGCAATCACAGGTAAGGTTGATACTGTTAAGCCAATTTCTAAATATGTCATTAGTGCCTGAGCTAACACGGAAACAACGTATAAGGGTATTACAACCGCTAACGTCGCTCGTATTGACCTGAAGCTTATAAGACACAGCACAATCACGGCACCAAAAACGTAGTACAACATCGGATCTTGTGATTCTTTAACCGCTTCGTTGGTTGCAGCCATTACACCGACCGGACCTGACGCAAGCTTGAACTGCAGGTCATCTTTCGAAAATTCTTGGCTAATTTCCTTCACCGCTGCAACAACCGTTTCAATTGTTTCAGCTTTATGATCTTCCATGAATAGGATAATTGGCATAACAGAGCAGTTTCTGTTTAACAGACCTGTTGACGTAGGAACACGAGATATTGCCTGCACAATGGTTGCCTGATTTCTTGGCAAAACTTCCCATTTAGGATTACCTTCGTTGTAGCCCGCATTAACACGTTTCGCAACAGAGGCCAATGAAATTGCTGACTGAACTCCGTCAACATTTTCCATTCGCCATTGAAAATCATCCATCGCCGTCATGTATTCAAACTCAGTACAGGCATCTACTTTTGTTTCGACAATAACGGATATGTAATCTACCGTGATTTCATACTTATCGGTGATTAAAAACGTATCTTGGTTATAGCGAGAGTTTTCGTGAAGCGCTGGCGCACCTGCGTGCAGGTCGCCAATCTTCATATTTTGCGACTGCATGAATCCAAGCACGAATAGCACAGCGGTTACTGCTACGATAACAATCGCAACTTTAGGGCTTGCACATTTTGCAACAAGGTCCCAACTATGCTCATTCTTTTTACTCGACTCAGCAATTTTTGCTTTGTATTTATCTGACACTTTTACGTACGACATCAATACAGGTAGCAGCAAAAGGTTGGTCAAGATAATAACGGCAACACCCATGCTTGCCGTAATCGCTAGCTCTCTAATAATACCTATATCAATAACTAGCAAAGTCATAAATCCAACGGTATCAGAAAGTAACGCAATACCACCCGGAATAAGGAGTGTTCTAAACGCCAGTTGCGATGCAACCTTAACGTCCATGCCCGCTGATGCCCTTTTTCCTACCGCGTTAATCATTTGAACCCCATGACTCACACCAATAGCAAAGACTAAGAAAGGAACGAGTATGGACATTGGGTCAAGGCCGAAGCCGAACAACGTCAGTAGCCCTAACTGCCATACAACTGCAACAATTGAGCAGAATAATGGCAAGAAAGTTAGCATTAAGGATTTTGAAAAGAAGAAAACCATGATGGCTGTGATGGCTATCGCGATGGCAAAAAACATGAGAACGTCTTTTGCACCTTGAGCAACATCGCCGATCATTTTTGCAAAACCGATGATATGCACAGACGTGGCTTCATTTTCATAAAGACCGCGAAGTTGTGTTTCTAAATCGGCAGCAATGGCTAGAGTATCGAGAGGTAATCCAGTTTCAGGATCAATATCGAGTAACTGTGCCGTCACCATGGCGCATTGGAAATCATTAGACACTTGTCTGCCTAGGATCCCTGCTTTATCAATATTTTTGCGCACGAGTTCCAGTGCAGCAGGATTTGACGAATCGAAATCTGCTGGAATAACTGGGCCACCGGAGAAGCCGCCTTCGACGATCTCAGTGAATCGAGTTGCAGGCGAGAACAAAGATGTGACTAACGAGCGATCAACACCATTAATGAAAAATACTTGGTCGTGAACATTTTTAAACGTATCAAAAAAATTCTGATTAAAAATATCACCATTCTTATCACAGACTGAAACGAGCACATTATTGGCACCGCCGAAATCCTGTCGGTGCTTCATGTAGGTTTGCATATACTCGTGATTAAGAGGAATGTTTTTTTCAAAACCCGCATCTAATTTTAACTGCGACGCATTATAAAGAAGGAATAAAGTCACTAAGGAGAAAAAAGCAATGACTGCCACTCTATGACGAAATACAGCTTTTTCTATTACGTTGATAAAATTTGTCATATTAATTATTTTAACTCAATTTGCTTAATGCCTGATGCTGTTACAGCAAGAATGGCGTCGTTGATAACCAAACCATTTAATATGGAATCGCTCAAATCATTTTTTAATTTTTTGATTGAAATGTGCATAGCACAGCCTTCATCATTCGCCGGATAATATTGATTAACGCCAACGCTTGTTTGGTCGAGTGACAGCAAAACGCCGTTATTACCCGTAATGTATATATTGTTATTTTTGCCATGAACAATCGAATTCAATGATGTCGTTACGCAAGTTTGCAACCTGTTCCAATCATCGGAGTCGTTATCGGCTAGAAAAATATTGCCTCGTAAACCAACAGCAAAAAGCTGGCCGTTTTCGGTTTCTTGTATATCGAAAAATGAGCCTCTGTAGTCTAAGTCGAAGCGTCTCCAAGAGCGCCCAAAGTCTTCACTTACTGCAAGCATTCCTGCTTCACCAGCCATGTAGAGCCTACCATCAGTATAACTAAGCCGATTAAAGTGCGGTAATATAAAAGACAACTCTTCTTCATAAAAAGCAGGATCGTCTTTTATGCTCTCTAAGTAGTCAATGTCGTCTTGTGGGAGGACTGACGCATGCAGTTCTTTTATCCACGTAACACCGCCATCTATTGTTCTGTAAAATAAACCATAGGCACCTACAGCAACACCGTTATTTTCATCCATAAAAAATACATCGAGAAATGGGCGGTCTAATTCAGGCATACTAAGTTGTGCTTGCCAGTTTTGGCCAGCATCCGACGAATGCAAAATGCTAGCGTCATGGCCAACAGCCCAAGCATGAACGCCAGAAAGAGCAACTGCCGTTAATGTCGTTCGTGTGGGCACGGAAACTTGAACTAAGTCTTGTTGCGCAGTTCCAGTTAAGATATGCCCTCGTTCACCCACTATCACAATGCTATCGCCAACAGCAATATCAAGTAAAAGTGATTCTTTAACAAGTGGAGCCTGATATGAAGAATTTGCGGAAAGCATTGCACTAAAAGCAACAAGCCCCGCTAGAGAGAAAGTTTTAAAATTTGAAGTCATTTATTCACCGTGGTTAAAAAAAAACGGCTGGCTAAGCCAACCGTCTGTTCTGTTTTATCTCTTGCCTTCTCGCCTTAGTGCTTGCGGCGTGAATTCTCGGTCGTCTGGTTTGATACTAAAGTCATACATTTGCTCTTCGTTATCCAAACCAATCGCCAAATAACGACGAGAGTTTAAATCATGATATACATCAAGTGTAGACCATTGAGTCGGAACTTCGTAATAGTTTACACCATGAGCGATGCCGACACGATATAATTCACCACGGTTATCATACATATCTGCAACTTGGATTTGCCAGCTATCCTCGTCTATATAAAAAGTACGCTTTTGATAGACGTGACGAAACTCTTCTTTTAGTGTCGCTTCAACAACCCATACACGATGTTTTTCAAAACGAGTCAAATCAGGATTTACGTGATTTGGTTTTAAGATATCGGCATAAGACGCATTATCACTGTGCAAAGCATAGTTATTATAGGCAACGTAAAGTTCTTTTTTACCTTTTAATTCCCAGTTATAACGATTGGGTGAACCGTTATACATATCGAAATCATCAGTTGTTCTCAAACCATCAGCTGCTGTGCCTGGCGCGTCATAAGCGATGTTAGGCGCACGTCGCACTCGGCGCTGTCCTGTATTGTAGGTCCATGCTTGACGAGGTTCTTTAACTTGGTCAACTGTTTCGTGCACCAATAGAGCAGTACCTGCAAGTCTTGCAGGACTTGTTACGCTCTGCTTAAACTTAAATAAGATATTTTCTTCGCTTAACGACTCTGGTGTTGCGCCCATCTCAGAATATTTTATCATTAGCTGTTCGTCAAAACCGATAACGTTAAAATCACCGCTTGCGGTTACTGCCGCTTGTCCACCATTTCGCTGAACGGCTTCACCACGATAGCGTAAGGTATGGTTCCATATTGCTTCCAAACCATTTGTTGGAATTGGAAAAGGAACGCCAACAGCAGCTCCTTTCAAGCCATTCCCGCCGTCCAGTAATTCAGCTCTTGTTGCGTTAGCCTTAGTCGCATCATAAACACGCTGAGGATTACTTGCAGAACGTCGAGTTTGATATACCGGCATTTTGTAAGTGTCCGGGTATGTTTCGAATAATTTTTTCTGGCCGTCAGATAAAAACTCTGCGTACTCTTTATAGTTTTTCGCTGTAATAGTGAACAAAATTTTGTCGTCAGCAAATGGATCGATATGAAAGCTGCCTGGCGTATATCCAGCTGGTAATTCAGTAATACCACCTGTCCACGCTGGGATTGAACCATCCGCGTTACCCGCTTTTTCCGCACCTAAGGGAGTAAGCTCATTGCCTAATTTATCCGCTTCGGCTTGAGTTACTTTAGATAACACTGATTGACTCGATAAAGCTATCGCAAGCCCTACCGTAATTAAACCTAGTTTTTTAATCATTACTACGTCCTTAAATTGCGTATTTAATATTGAAAGATACGAAGTCTCTGTCTGCAAGCGCATTTGTTGTTCCTAAACCGCCCCAAAAAGAACTATAAGAAGCAGTCACCGACCACTTACTTAAATAATCAAACGTAAATGCCACGTTTGCTGACTTTCTATCTTCCAAAAATAAGAATAATGGATCAGGCGTTGTACCGTTTACGTCATGAGCAAAAGTTGCTCTTGCACGTAAATTGAAGCCTGCGAAAATATTATTGTAATCAGCTACTGCTAGTAAGCGATATCCCCACGCGCCTGAAGTAGCGAATGGATTGGTTTCAGGGCCATTGGAAACCCCCGTATGCAAGCCCGCTCTATCACTTATAACATTGCCTTGCGCATCTAATACCGGCTCTAAGGAAGGTGTTCTTGCCGTCCCTGGAGAGTTAAGTCTAATTACGCTAGGATCTGGAAAATCCATAATCTTCACATAGCCAGCTTCACCCAATACAATGAAGTTATCGGTACCAAATTTTGGACCGAATACATGAGAAGCCGTCATTTGCGCTTGCCAAGTATCTGACAGTAAGTAGCCCAATGCAGTTTCGCCTGGGCCTACATTTCTACCAATGTTATTTAACTGAGAGATACCACCAAGATCTGGTCTCAAGCCTGCATTTGCAAGTTGCTCAGGCATACCTGTATACAACAATTCGACATCGTCAATTTGTAAAGGTTCATCTTCCCTATAAGCAATCTCAGCAGCGATTGCTGTTTCACCTACTGTCGTGTTGAAGCTGAAACCGTATAACTTGATATCTTCAGGATAGTCAAAACGAGATTTAGTAAAAGCACGTAAATCGGCAAGGTTATCTCTTGTGATACCGCCAGGCGACGCAAGTAACGCTAAATCAGCAGCTATTGCTTCCGGACTAAAGTCAGAGGTTACACCTGCAACTAATGGACGTTGGCTATGATAATTAATGTGATACAAACTGAATTCTGTTTCATTCAAATCAGCGGCGAACCACGTTAATTTCAAACCAAACTGCCCCTGATCATCAGCATCGTTATGCGCAGCATCACTTTGTTCACGCACCGCAACTTTAGTTGGGTAAGCAAGATAAGCTTGTCCAATTGCTGCAGGACTTGCGCCCATTTTCAATGCCGAACCTAATTCATTTAACTGAGTTAACAGCGTATCAGCATCGATATCAGGATTACCCGAAAAACCGAGTTGAATATTGTTAAATGAACCGCCCTCACCTGCGAAGTCATTTCCGGCTAAATAACTGCCTGATACAGGTAAACGCGAGCGTTCCCATTCATACTGATAGTATCCAGACAAACTAAGCGTGTCAGTTAGCCCAATTGAACCGAACAACATACCAACCGGAATAAATACTTCTTTTAATTCTGCACCTGGTGCTTGTGCTCTGGAAACATCTACAGGGTTCGTTGTGTTAATACCATGCTGGATGAAGGTACTCTCGCCCCAGCTCACTACTTGGTCGCCGAGACGCAAAGAAACCGGCATCTCACCTACCCAAAAGTCTGCATATACGAACGCATCTAACAGTCTGAAGTCTTTACATAGTTCTTCAGACGCTTTGTCGTCCCTACAAGGATCAGCAACGTTACCCGTTATAGGATTTCTATATGCACGATCGTTATCAGAGTTCTCAAAGTCGTAAAAGTAGAAACCACGAGCGAAAAACCCGAAGTCACCGTAAACAGCTTCTAATTCGTGCAAACCGATGAACTGTGTTGAAAATGCATCACCCTTGTCGTAAGACAAGTTGCCAAGATCACCGTTGGTCGAATATGCGCCATCGTTTAATGCCCAAACGTCAGCTGAGGGGTAAATTACGTTTGTCGCTGCGTTATAACCAGTCCAATCAAGGCCCGGTTGGTTGCTATTTCCGATAAGGCTGAAATCACGTTCTTCTGTTCTTATACTGGTAGCAAGTGTGAAATTTGAATCGAACGTTATTGATAAATCACCAAAATTCCAATCAGCTGCATTAGCGCCTTGAGACGTTGCGGCTAAAAGCACAGCAACACTTGCTGCGATTGAAGACTTTTTAAATGCGCGAGGCTTATTTGTCATGTTCCTACATTCTCCCGAACTATCGCCTGATGCGATACTTTTCTAGTAACTTCTAAACTATTAACAAAATGATTACATCATTTTACATCAATCGCAAGAACAAATCGTACCAGTTAACAATTTATGCAATAAAACTACATAAAATAGCTTATTCTGCTCTTTTTTCAACCAGTCACCCTTTCAAATGACTGTATTTTATTTTCGTCATTGACCGTCAAACAAAACTTGCCTTTAATTCCCGTCGGTTCGACAAAAGGCCGTAGTCTAATTGATGGAATTTGCACCCTTTCTCCAGTCGTTGCGGTTACAACAACGGTTTTCACTGTTGTAAGGTAAAGGTTCTCACATTCTGCATAGGACAGACTGATTATAAAAAGGTAGCGTTTCATAGCGTTTAATTCACTCTAACAACACTCTAAATAGAAGGCTCTTGTCGAGAACCTGGCTATAAAAATAGCCGAGCTTTTAACTAGTCAGACTTTTACTAACTTTTTCGTATAAATCTTTGCTCAAGTTAGCCCGGTTGAGCAGGCGTTTTAACTGCATTACCATCATTTCTTGATGGCTTTTCGCAAACTTCTTATATTGAATAAGTGGCGTCACTAGCCTCGCAGCAATTTGCGGGTTTATTGGGTCAAGCTCAATCAAATAGTCAGTTAAAAATTGATAACCACTACCATCAATCGCATGAAAACCGTCTGTATTATAAAATGCAAAACTGCCGACTAAAGACCGCACCTTGTTTGGATTTCTAAGGTTGAACTGTCGATGACTTGCCAGCAACGTTAGTTTAGATAGGATGTCCTTGCTTTTAGTGGTTGCATGCAAAGCAAACCATTTGTCCATCACTACAGCGTTCTCGAGGTATTCGCTCTCAAAAGACAGCATTAGCTTTTCAAATAGCTCAACCGAACATATTTGGGAAGCCTTCAACATAGTTAGCTTGTCCGTCATGTTATCCGCACTATTAAAACGCTTCTCTAATTGCGCAGCGATCTCCGGTGCTTTTGAATAACTTAGCAACTGCAAAACAGCACTCAGTACCCGTCGTTCGTTAACTTGAACCTTTGTATATTCGTAACTTTCTTGCGCTGTGTTAGCTATAATTTCAAGTAAAAAGTCATGTAGATTTTCCTGCATTTGTACAAGAAAAGCAGACCGCGCAGCTGACAACTTAAGCGGCTCTGAAAGCTCAACACCTTGAGTTAAGGTTTCTACACTAGGTATTGTTAGCATCTCATTTAACAGTTCGTAGTTACTGCAAGCTTGCCTCAATGCAGCTTCCAGCTTTCCCCAAACAGATGTTGATAATTCAACGCTTTCATTTTGATAAAGCTCAGTTATGAGGCTTGAATATAGTGCTTGGCTTGCATCCCATTTTGAATAATCGCTAGATGAAAATGTCATGATAAGCAAATAATCTTCTAAGGAATAAGGGTAATCGAGTATCACAGGTGCAGAAAAGTCGCTTAATAATACCGGAACAAAATCCTCGCTAGGAACCGTTAGGCTAGCATTGGCTTTATCTAAAACAAAGGTATCATTAGTTAGGTTTACATCGATTTTACGACCGCTACGTTCTAAACATTCCATCTTAATCGGTAGGTATAGAGCTTGCTTATCTGCCTGATCGGCAGTAGGATTTGTGCGTTGAGTGAAGTTTAGCTCTTTACTGCCGCTTTCTAATCCGCTTTCAACCTTCACTCTTGGCGTACCTGACTGCGAGTACCATAGTTTAAAATGATCAAGGTTGACTTCATTAGCATCTTGCATCGCATTCACAAAATCATCGCATGTTACCGCTTGTCCATCATGTCTTTCAAAATACAAATCCATACCACGTCGGAAACCATCAGCAGTTAACAATGTGTGCAGCATTCTAATAACTTCAGCGCCCTTATCGTAGACAGTAACAGTATAGAAGTTATTCATCTCAATAACTTCATCAGGTCTGATGGGATGACTCATCGGCCCGGCATCTTCAGCAAACTGATGTTCGCGCATGACCTTTACTTGGCTTATGCGAGTGGCGAGATAACTAAACATGTCTGCAGAAAACTGCTGGTCCCTAAATACAGTTAAGCCTTCTTTCAAACTTAATTGGAACCAATCTCGGCACGTGACTCTGTTGCCCGTCCAATTATGGAAATATTCATGGCCAATAATCGATTCAATATTAAAAAAATCGTCGTCTGTGGCAGTGTTGGAATCTGCTAAGACGAATTTACTGTTGAAAACGTTTAGCCCTTTATTTTCCATTGCTCCCATATTGAAGAAGTCGACGGCGACAACCATATAGATGTCTAAATCATATTCTAAGCCAAACACATCCTCGTCCCACTTCATCGCTTTTTTGAGCGATGCCAAAGCGTGATGACCTTGTGAGGCTTTACCTTTATCAACAAACAATTCTAACTGTATCTGACGACCCGACATTGTTGTAAATGAATCACTTAGCTTGTCGAAATTACCGGCAACTAACGCGAATAAATAACAGGGCTTTTTGAAGGGGTCATGCCATTTAACTAACTTTTTGCCGTCAACAAGGTCACGTTCTTCTACTAGATTGCCATTCGACAATACGTGCGGAAATGCTGATTTTTCAGCAATGATGGTAACGGTATAAACAGACAACACATCGGGACGATCTAAGAAATAGGTGATCTTGCGGAAACCTTCTGCCTCACACTGTGTGCAGTAAGCCTCATTAGATAGATAGAGTCCTTCCAAACTTCCGTTATTGATTGGGTCAACGCTATTTTTAATTTGCAGAGTGAAGGTTGTTAGCTGCGCAAGCTCAGCCTGCGGGATAACAAGTTTACCCTCTTCTATTCGATAGTTAGTGAACGCCGAACCGTTTAAAAAAACGCTGATTAATTTAAGGTCTTCACCATCCAGAATTAGATCTTGCCCGGAAGCCCCGCCAGCATTACTTGATAAAGCATGTGACGAAGTTTCACACATCAGCGTTGAGGTAATAATTGTATCGGTTGGATCAAGTTCAATAACAAGATCAACTTCATTGATGAGGTAATTAGGCGCTTGATAATCTAAGCGCTTTTTAGCTATTGCTTGAGACAAATTTAGACTCCTTGGTCTACCACCTTCACTTTCGGAGGTGTTAAGCGTAAAATTTTAATGCCTAAATAAGCATAAATTACGGCAAGAATAGGGTTAATAAGGTTAAAGAAAGCATACACAAAGTAATCATAAACAGAGACGCCCAATACACCCGACATGTATGCGCCGCAGGTGTTCCAAGGGATAAGTGGTGAGGTTAATGTTCCCCCATCCTCTAAGCTTCTAGAGAGATTAAGTTGGTCTAAACCGCGCTTTTCAAACTCTTCTTTATACATGCGACCCGGCATGACGATACTGATATATTGATCCGCAGTAATGATGTTTGTACCGATGCACGTTAAGATTGTTCTGCTAATCATGTCGCCCGCACTCGTTGCACCTTTTAAGAAAGTGGCAACAACCGCTTTTAATAAACCTACTTTTTCTAACACGGCACCGAAACTCATCGCACAGATAATTAACCAAACCGTATTAAGCATGCTGGACATGCCACCGCGGCTCAGCAATTTATCTAAGCTTTCATCGCCAGTATCAAAACTGACACCGTCGAATAATGCGCTCCAAGTCACCATGATGTGCTTAACCCACTCTGGAATTTCTTTAAAAAGCCAGTGAATAGCGTCTGGTGCCGTAACTGTGAGCTTGTCAGCAAATGAGGAAACCAAGTTATCCTGAAATAATAAAGCCCAAATGACGCCTAATAGCGCGCCAATAGCAATTGCAGGGAAAGCCGGCATTTTTTTAATGGCTAAGGTCAATAAAACCACAAGCGGGATCAACAGATGGATACCAAGCTCAAACTGACTTGCTAATGTTTGCTGCATTTTTTCAATGCTGTCACTCACTTGGCTTGTATCTTCTGTTAAACCGATAATAATGAAAAGAACTAAGGTAATTCCGAAGCTTGGTATCGTTGTCCACAGCATATATTTAATGTGTTCGAACAAATCTGTGCCCGCAATTGCCGGGGCTAAATTGGTTGTTTCGGATAAAGGCGACAGCTTATCGCCGAAATAAGCGCCGGATACGACGGCACCGGCAGTTATAGCAAGCGACATTTCCATTCCGGTTGCAACGCCAATCAACGCAACCCCTACGGTTGCTGCTGTTGTCCACGAACTACCGATACTCATTGCGACCACAGCACAAATGATTGAAGCGGCGGCATAGAAAAACGTAGGGTTAAGTAAACTCAAGCCATAATAGATGAGCGTTGGAACGGTACCTGCCAGCATCCACGTGCCGATAAGAGAACCAACCACAAACAATATCATGCAGGCTCCCAAGGACATCGAAATCCCCTTCACTAAACCTTCTTCTATTGATCTCCAGCGGTGGCCGTTTTTTATGCCTATAATTGCCGCGACGCCCATAGCAAGCAATAGAGCTATCTGATTTGGTCCATATGATGAATCTTCACCATACAAAAAAACCGCACTACCCATGAAAAAAACCAAAAGTATAATCGGAATTAGCGCGTCTGTTAGGGTCGGCTCTTTGATGCGTGGTTCAGTCATTATTTGATTTCCCTATGCGGTCAGTGAACGGTAAAACATGAATGCAATAACTATTGGGCATACAAATTTTATGTACCAAGGCCAAATTCTCCAGAACAAACCTTGCTCAACTCCGTCCTGCCCTTGTTTAAGTTCAGTTAATATCTCGTTTCTATTCCAAACCCACCCAGCAAACAAACATAAAACAAAACCAAGTAAGGGCTGACTGTACTGTGTCGTTATCGAAATAACCAAACCAAATAAAGCATCAAAGTTAAGAATGATTACGCTGGAAATGACCAACACAACCACACTGAGTATTGTGGAAGCTTTCTTTCGTTGTACTCCCTGATGGTCTACTAAATAAGCGACAGGCACTTCCAACATTGAAATTGAAGACGTTAAGGCAGCAATCACCATAAGCGCGAAAAATGCAGTTGCTACAACCCATCCAACCACGTCAATGGTCGCAAATAGCGCAGGTAATACATTGAATATTAGGCTGTCACCCTGAATAAGAGCGCCAGTTTCAGTAAATATTTGCACACCATTATTGGCCGCTACGTACATTGCTGGAATGATTAGCATCCCAGCAAAAACAGCAACACCAATATCAACTAAAGCGACGGAAGCCCCTAACTTGGGTAGGTTTTCATTTGCTTGAATGTAAGAACCGTAAACCAGCATCGTTCCGACACCAAGAGACATAGAAAAGAAAGCTTGTCCCATCGCATCAATCAGTAAACCAGCGTCTAATAAACGACTAAAATCAGGAACTAAATAGGCCTTCCAACCTTCAATAGCACCATCCTGAAAACTGACGTAAACAATAAGGATAACAATAATAGTAAACAGAGTTGGCATTAGTCTGACCGACCAACGCTCTATTCCATTACTCACACCACCGCTGACAACGAAGCCAGTCAAAAAAAGAAATAACGCCATAAATGTCGCATTTCTTGAAATTGAAAATTCCGTGAGCCATGGAATGCTAAAACCAAGCATGTTACTTGCTGCGTCAACGAAAAACGCAATCATCCAACCGGCGACAATACTGTAAAAAGCAAGAATGAAGACCACGGTCAGCAGACCGATAGAGCCAGTAAAAATACCAGCAACTCTAATTTTAGAGTTTGAGGAGAGAGAGCCAAGCGCATCGATCATATTAGCGCGCTTTGCACGACCGATAATGAGTTCTGCCATAAGTACAGGGTAAGCCAATAAAAATGCCATCACCAAATACATCAACACAAAAGCGGCGCCACCGTTCTCGGCAACCTTTGTGGGAAAACCCCAAATATTGCCTAATCCGACAGCAGAACCTGCCGCAGCCAACACGAATCCTATTCGCGAAGAAAACTCACCGCGTGCACTCATAAATTACCCCATTATATTTATTTTTATTAGTGGTACTTTTTAAAGCGAATAAAGGCAGCTTTGGCGCTGCCTTTTATTCTATCTATATGTATTTCAAGTTTAGTCTTTTAGGTTTAATGCATAACTTCCTGAACTCACCATATCAAATGTGATATTAGCTGCTTCAGATAGAAACGGGTCTATCTTTTCAAGCGCTTCAGGTAATTCGTCCTCTAAGGAAGTTACTTTTTCAAGTCCCATCCGTTCGAGCCGCTCATTAATTCTAACGAGTTGTTTCTCTTCAGTTTCTTTTTTAGTCTCAAGCCTTTCTGACTCAACCAGACTGATATAATTTTTATCTTTATTTTTGTTATATTCTTCAATATCACTAAAGATATATGCAAATTCTGGGTCTTTAATCACGCGAGCAGCATGCTTTGCAGCAAGCACATCGATAACACCATCGTAACGACCTAATTGGGAGTAATTGGCTTTCTGAATGCTATCGTATGGCAGCGCATTTTCTTCTTTACTTTCGCCCCACTCAGCCGGATCTACTGGTGACGGGTACAGAATGTCAGGCAATACACCTTTGTGTTGCGTGCTACCGCCACTAATGCGGTAGAACTTAGCGATTGTAAATTGAACAGCCCCTAGCGTTTTGTCTAAGTCATAAATACGGCTTAAACCTCTGTGTTGCTGAACCGTTCCTTTACCAAACGTTTGCTCACCAATAATAACCGCACGATTATAATCTTGCATTGCAGCAGCAAATATCTCGCTTGCAGAAGCACTGTAGCGGTCAACCATCACGGTTAATGGACCACCGTAATAAACGAGTCCATCTGTATCACGGTCAACACTAATGCGTCCGTTTTCATAACGAACCTGCACAACGGGACCTTTATCAATAAACAATCCACTTAATAAAACTGACTCAGGAAGAGAACCTCCACCATTACCGCGCAAATCAACGATAACACCTTCAACATTCTCGTCTTTCAATTTATCTAATTCTTTTTTAACGTCTACATGCAGGTTATGGTAAAAACTTGGAATATTAATCACACCCAATTTCTGACCTTTGTGCGGCCCAGAATCAGGAATATAAACTTCTGATTTTGCAGCTCTGTCTTCTAACTTCACTTTGTCGCGCGTAATTTGGATCTCAGCAATTTTCTTACTTTCGCTGCTTCCCTTTAATACTTGAAGCTTCACTACACTGCCTTTCGGTCCTTTGATGAGTTCAACAACCTCATCTAAGCGCCAGCCAACGATGTCGACAAACTCTTCACCTTCTTGCGCAACTGCAATAATTTTATCTTCAGGCTTAATTTTAGCGGACTTATCAGCAGGCCCGCCAGCTACAAGACTAACAATAACCGTATGATCGTCCTCACTGCGCAATACTGCACCAATCCCTTCTAGGGAAAGGTTCATTTCCATTTGGAAACGCTCAGTATTCCGGGGAGAAAGGTAGCTTGTGTGAGCTTCAATACTGCGAGCAAAGGAATTCATTACCGTTTGAAATACGTCTTCGCTGTTAGTTTGACTCAGTCTTTTAATCGCGCGTTTATAGCGTTTCGTAAGAATGTCCTGCGTCTCTTCCCACGTTTTATCAGCCATTTTTAAATTCAATGCGTCGTATTTTACGCGTTGACGCCACACTTCATTCAATTCAGCGCTTGTCGCGGCCCAAACTGCTTTTTCTCTGTCATAGAAATATTTGTCATTCTCTACTTCGTAATCAAACGGCTTATCAAGCAGCGTAAGGGCGTAAGTAAAGCGCTCGGCTCTGCGCTTCAAATTAACCATATAAATATCGTATGCAATATCTAACTGACCTTGTCGAATCGCGTCATCGAAAGAATCTTTAGACTTTTCAAACCCAGTAATATCCGACGCTAGGAAGAAGTTTTTATTCACGTCAAGTGAGCGCAAATACCTTTCAAATACTTTTTCAGAAAGTTCGTCATCTATTTTGATTTTTTTGTAGTGCGAGCGTGTGAAATGGTCGGTAATACGTTTTGCAGATTTGCTGTGTTGGGATTCTTGCGAAAGCTCAGGAATGGAATCAGCGGTTTCTGTAGATGGGCCAGCGATGCTGACACCAACAACTAAAGCACTTGCGACAGAAATCCATATCAGTTGCTTTTTAAAAGACTTACCCAAATTTAACTGCATATTACCTACCTTTCTGTTTTGGCTTGACGTTAAAGCGTTAGACGCAACTGTGCGCGTTGTACTTTGACTGTCATGCCTGAATTTAGTTGCACTTGAATACCGTCTTTTGCAACTTCAGTGATTGTTGCAGGCATTGGAGAACTGCCTACTTTTACTGATACTTCTACGCCGACTTTTAAATCATCGTCCACTAACTCGCGAACTTTTACCTTAGGAGCTGCCTGTTTTACTTTACGCTCTGCCGGTTTTTTGTCTTTTGCGTCTCCCTTACCAGGAATTTTTGCTCTAGCTTTAAAGCCTTTTTTGTCTTGAGCTTGCTTTTTCTGCTCTTGACGTTTTTCAGCAGCCTTTGCCTTACTCTCTTTTAATTGAGTTGCAGCATGATCAGCATGCTCTTTCTCAACTTGGTCTCCATCAACACCATCTAAATCAATGCGATGAACACCTTCTTTTACCGATGCAAGATATTTCCAACTACTGGTGTAATGCCTTAAAGACATTCTCAACAGACGTTTACTTAATCGAGTGTCGTCTTTTAGGCGTTCAGACAAATCGTGAAAAATGCCAATTTTAAGTGGTTTAGCGTCAGATTGAAGCGAAAAGCACTTAGGGAATTCGGTAGCAAGAAAGGCTAACACTTCTTTGCTATTTGCTAATTTTTGTTGTTCGTCCATTAAATTACTTCGTAGTTTGTGTTGTTTACAATTCTTCGGATTCGGAATCATCCCAAGTTGAGAGTAGATGATCCACCCAATCAACCAAGTCGTCAACCTCAATATCTAATAAATAGCTCTCAAGATGCCAATGTTCCCACGTTTTCTCTATAATTCTGTTAATTTTTTCAACTTCTTCGTCTTCGTCTATGTGATCGAAAACCATATGCAGGATAGTGTTTAACTTTTCAGACGCTTCATAAGGGTCATCATGCACATCTTCCATATCATCCGGCGTGCTTAATAATACATGAATATCGACTAAACACTTCATTATGATACTTCAGCGGCAGTGAATGACGCCTCAAATGTACTCACTAGGGTTTCTAAACCCACACGATCATCATCATCAAAACGCGCTGTTATCGGACTATCAATGTCTAGAACACCAATAAGTTGATCGTTTACAACGATAGGCACAACCACTTCCGAATTAGACGCAGCATCACAAGCTATATGTCCCGCAAATTCGTGCACATCCATAACAACCATGGTTTCTCTGCGAGATGCCGATGTTCCACAAACGCCTTTGCCCATCGGAATTCGTATACAAGCTGGCTGCCCCTGAAATGGGCCCAAAACCAGTTGCTCTTGCTTATAAAGGTAAAATCCAGCCCAGTTGACCTGTTCTAAATTGTTGAAAAGTACAGCTGCAATGTTCGCCATATTGGCTATCATGTCAGACTCACCAGATATAAGCGCCTGTACTTGCGCATTGATCAGTTCATATTGCTTTTGTTTGTTGCTCATTTGTTGGAAGCGTCGCTTAATAATAGGGTTAAAATTGAACTATCCGCATAATAACACTCAGTGAAAGGGCAATAGAAGCGCTTTCACTAACTTTCTATAACGATAGCGTGTTTAATTGTTTCTACATGTGTCGATATGGAGGCGATCAGTTATAAAACGACCATAAATTGTATAAAAATAGCACCGAGCCTCGTCAACAAAGAAGCAACGCTAATTAGACCAGTCAAAAATAGTTGTGCCACCCACTGAACAAGCGATTAACCAAAGAACCAGTAACTTACACAAATCGCAGCAAAAATACCTGCAAAGTCTGCCGCTAAGCAGCAACCCACAGCATAACGACTGTGTTTAATGCCAACGGCGCCCAGATAAACGGCTAACACATAAAATGTTGTTTCTGTTGAGCCTTGCATAACTGACGCTAGCCTTCCGACAAATGAGTCAGCACCATGATGCTGCATTGTCTCAATCATTAATGCTCTAGCACCACTGCCGCTCAGAGGTTTCATCAATGCGTTGGGTATCGCTTCGACAAACCGTGTGTCGATTCCAATGCTGCCAACAACATAAGAAAAGCCATTCATGACAATATCAAGTAAACCACTCGCTCTTAGCATACCGATAGCAAACAGCATGGCCAGCAAAAAAGGAATGATAGTCACAGCAACTTCAAAACCTTGCTTTGCTCCATCAACAAATTGTTCATACGTGTTTTGCTTTTTTCTCCATCCCTGCACTAATACAACAACAATAAATAACAGCAGTAGAAAATTAGCGATCAACGAAGACTGGGCGGCTAACTGGTCTGCAGCCAATTTAGAAAAGTATAAAATGACAGCGGCAAGTAAGCTAAAAACACCCACTAAATATGTAAGAACCACGCGATTGAATAAATTCACTTTTTGCACGGCACACGTAACAAATAAACCGAACAAAGTGGAAGCGCTGGTTGCTAGTAAAATTGGAATAAAGACATCTGTCGGCTGCGCTGCGCCCTGCTCTGCTCGATAAAGAAAAACGGCAATTGGAAACAAGGTGACCGACGATGTATTCAGAACTAAGAATAAAATTTGAGAATTGCTAAGCGTATCTTTTACCGGCGATAACGTTTGCATATCTTGCATCGCTTTTATACCAAACGGCGTGGCTGCGTTATCCAAGCCCAGCACGTTCGCAGACATGTTCATTGTAATACTGCCGAGTGCAGGATGCCCGCGAGGAATGTCGGGCATAATCCGACACAAGAGTGGCTCAAGTATTTTTGAAAATTTAGCGATTAGCCCCGAATTTTCAGCTACCTTAAAGATACCTAACCAAAATGCGAGTAAACCAATTAACCCCAAAGCGATATCAACGCTCGTTTTCGCCATTGAGGTAACGGCATTCATTACTTCCTCAAAACCACCTAGATCGCCAGTCACCGCAACTTTCCAGCAGGTAGCAACGAAAGCACTGACAATAAAAAACAACCAAATTCTGTGAAGCATTATTTCCCTTTATTTTTGTTATTTTCTAACACTCGCAAACGTTATTTATTCTGTTTATCGATACTGTTGTAGCCTGTGAAATGTGCTACCAATCATTGGATCGACGGAGGCTTTTCTATAGTTTCGGTAAAATTAACACAATACATAATCAAACTCAGTGATTTTTACATCCTTATAAATAAGTTTTTCAGCCTTACAACTTAAAAATGAAGGCTACCTTTAATGCTAGCTGTGGATAAGCTGTAGATATCCTGAGTATAAACTGTGCAGAAAAAACAAGCTAAGCCATTGACTTTAAATAGTTTTAGGTATTTTAATTATTTTGTGTTATTTTTCATTTAACAAAAATTTGTAAATTAATTGAAAAAAACTGTTTATATTTCAATCAAATTTAGTCTATTATATTCGTCCGTTGTATTTTGTAGCACGCTTCTCCCTAATATGGACGTTGTACTAAAGATATGAATTACGTGTTTAGACCTAAACACAATATCCGCAGTAAAAGTTAGCGCACGGCTCAGCAATGAGCCATTCCCCTAAGCCTGGAACGATTGTTCCGGGCCTTTTTATTTCTAGACCTAGAAACGTTACCGCAAATTCAACCGTCAATGCGACTGTTTAACTATAACGACTGCTCATTCAGTTCTTTTTTAAAGCGTGCGGCATTCTTTTGATAATGCTCAGCTGATTTTTCTAGCATGTCAGCCTGCTCTGGCTTAATCGTTTTAACCACCTTTGCTGGCGAGCCCATAACCACTGAGTAGTCTGGGATTTCCATCCCTTCTGTTACCAATGCATGTGCTCCGATAACGCAGTGATGGCCAATTTTAGCCCCGTTCAGAACCACAGCATTTATTCCAATTAAAGAATAATCACCAATAGTACAACCATGCAGCATAACTTTATGACCTATTGTCACGCCTTTTCCGATGAGCATTGGTAACCCGTAGTCAGTATGCAAAATCGAACCGTCTTGAACATTGCTACCTTCACCCACCTCTATTAGGTCGCAGTCTCCACGCAAAACAGCGTTAAACCAAACGCTTGCATTATCATGTAAAACGACTTTCCCCATAACGTGAGCGCCCGGTGCTACATAGGTATTTTGTCCGAGTGTTACTTTGTCTGAACCTAATTGATATATCATTTTTCTACCTTATTTATAAAACCTTGTACTTCACGAAAGCGTGACTCTAGTGCATTTTCTTATGCTTTGCTTGAGCGATAACTCATTGCTGCCTAAGGCTAGTACACAGCCATTATTCTACGGCGTCACTTGGCGCATAAGGCCCTCTTGAACCGTTGTGGCAACAAGCGTACCGTGCTTATCAAATATTTTTCCTTGCACTAATCCACGACCTGCGCCACTGAATGGACTTTCCATTTCATACAGCAACCAATCATCGAATTTAAAGGGCTTATGAAACCACATGGCGTGATCGATGGTCGCTAGTCTAAGGGACTTATCATGCACAGCTAAGCCATGAGGTTGCAGAGAGGTACTTAAAAAATGATAGTCTGACGCGTAGGCAAGCGATGCTTGATGCACTTGCAGTGGGCTATCAAGTTTATCTCTTCCCTTTAACCATATAGCACGCTTGGGAGCGCGTTTTTCGGCTGTATACGAATTAGCAGAGTCTACAGTGCGAATATCAACGGGGCGGTGATAACTTAGAGATTCCTTCATTCTTTCTGACAATTGTTCATAATTATCTTCGTAAAACCGAATATCCTGTGCGACGTCATCAGGGTCGGGCACTTTGGGCATAACCGCGAACTGGTGCGTCAGACCGGGTTCTGGGGCATGAAAAGATGCAGTCATATCAAAAATAGTACGTCCATTTTGTATCGCTTTGACCCGCCTAGATGAAAAGCTTCTACCGTCTCTTACATTTTCTATGTCATAGATAACCGGTTTTTGAGCATCGCCCGGCAGCAGAAAATAAGAATGCAGTGAGTGAATAATACGCCCTTCTTCAACAGTCTTATAGGCTGCCGCGATAGACTGACCCAAAACTTGACCGCCAAATAGCGCGCGAAAACCTAGGTCCCAACTTTGGCCTCGATATAAACCTTGTTCAATTTTCTCCATCTCGAACAATGACTCTAATCTAACGTCTGACAATGTAACCTCACTTTGACATATAGTTAATTAACTACAAATTATCTGCTTGTTTAGGGTTTCTTGGGTAAAATTTTTGCTGCATTTTAGTTTGATGCTTAAAAAATCGCGTGTCTTTGTAAGGTAGTTTCATAAAGCCAGAAATACCTAAACCATCAATTTTTGGGATCAAATCAATAATCTCTTTTAATAAGCTTTTAAATTCCAACTCCATACCGTGATCGAGCAATGTATAATAATTATGAACTTTCAAATGCTTTGGAAGTGCTTCAAAAATAATGCACCCAGTATGATGAATTGCATTGAGACTTTTAATTTTTGACATAAGCGCTTCTGGTAACTTGAGTAATTCATCTGGATCATCCCCGTCTTCAAAGTAAGAATGCATACGGCTTTCGTTTTCGGCAAGCGATGTTTTACTTAATTCGTAAGGTATTTGCATTTTAGGGTGAGGAATAAATGGCTTTTTTTCTGTTACTCGCTCAACGTGTAGCGTATTTTTTGCATTAAACATACAGCTTTTAAACACACCTTTGCGCAGAATGGCTCTCGCTAAATTGATCACATTATCAACGCTTCTGTCAAAGGACAACTGCAGCCTAGGATCGTATAAATTAAGGCTAGAGTCGACAAAAATACCCTCGTCTTCCCAGCGAATAGCTAAGCCGCCAACAACAGGATATTTACCTAAACGACTGACTGCGGCAATAAAACCCTTTTCTGTCTCACCCATGCCCTGTAAATAATTTTTATAGTAGCGTTCAAATTGCGCGTCGTCGATGTAATTTAATTGGCTCATATCGATGCCTTCCTGCTGGCGTAAATATGACTTTCTCGAACTATAAACAACCGTTTCTATGTCTTTAACTTCCTGATGAACCCAAGTTGGCACCAAACAAGGATGATCTTGATGTTTATCTTCAGCAAACACCCACTGATGAAAGCGGTTATATTGCTTCAATAAATAGTCTCCGCCTTGATTTCTCTCGTTAACGTCATCGCTCATTAAAGCGGTTAACACATTGGCAAATTCTATCGGTAAACCCAGCGAGTCAGGGGGAATCGCTTTTCGTCCATACCGCGAACCCTGTCCTGACGCTAAGGCGTATATTGTGCTCGCTAAGCCTTGTTCATCAAATCTTGGACTCGATAATTTACCATCAAGCTGATCGTCACCAATAAAATAAACATCACCGAGTCTCGCATTGGTTTGCTGTAGGTCGGCAGACATTAGATCCATAACGTTAGTGGTAATGGTCTGCCCCGTTGAATCGATTTGCGCAAACACGCAAGAGCCCCAATCTATCAGGCAAACCTGCTCAAGTGTTTCATCCCAGACTAAATTGGATGGTTTAATGTCGCCATGCACAATCGGACGAAATACTCCGTTCTGCTGAAACTCTCTTAAAAAACGTAGAATTTCGCAAATCTGCACGGTGATTTTTACAATAACTCTGGGCGGCAAAGGACCGAAACGCAGTGAATACTTCTCTAGATCAACGCCTGTCGCTCTCTCCATTACTAGGATTGACTGCCGTTTGATGCGCTGAAACTCTATTAGTTTAGGTACATTCGGATGCTCAACTAAGCCTTGCATAAAAGCTTCTTCTTCGAGTCTGTCTTGTATGTGTTGTGGCAACGTGATGCGAGAGAATTTAAAAACTAATTCATTGCCCTTTTTGTCAGTACCTGCAAATGCAAATCCAAACGCCCCTTTGCCGATCATTTCTATATCGGTATAGCCTAATTTTTTTAATTGGGATATACACAAGCCAAACCAATTCTTGAGCTTTTTTGCGTCCTTATGGGACAGCAAATATACCGATTGGTCGTCAGGGATGTAGAAATGTTTAAGCTGTGGCTGCTTCATTATTCAGTTTTTAACCATTCTATTTTTGACAGCTGATTATTATCACCTGACAACTGTTTCTGAATGATAAAAAGAATGTCTTTTAGGTCATTCTCTAATTGCCAAGGTGGGTTTATAATACACATCCCAGAACCATACATGCCCACGGCGGCTGATGGTTTTACTGAGCAAAACTGAATATTCAAGACCGACTTTACATCGAGACCTGAGAATTGAGATAACATTTTTTTGCTCAATGCCGCTTTTGGATTATTGACTATTTCACCGGTTTTTCTGTCTTCTCTGGTATCAGAAAGCAATGGATACCAAATCATGTAAATACCGATTGGCCAGCGCTTAACCGCTCTGAAGACTGCATCAACGACCTGCTCATATTCACTTGGCTGTTCGTAAGGAGGGTCAATCAGCACCGCGCCTCTATTTGGCGTCGGAGGTAACACTGCATTCATCATTTCATATCCGTCTCGATGCTGTGCTTTGATTGCTGTACGACGACAATTATTCTTCAATGATTCAAATGCTTGCGGGTGTAACTCTGCGGCAAAAGCGTTATCACCTTTTCTCAACAGAGCAGAGGCAACTACAGGAGACCCGGGGTACTGCCCATCTACTATGTATTTATTGATAATGTTGAGATAGCTATCTACAAAAGCGGGAAGATCTTCAGTCGTCTTGTCATTCTCTTCATCTGCCTGAGTGCCCAAGTCGAATTTTAACACGCCCGTTTTTGCTTCTTCATTTTGTAAAGCTTGCTTGGAGCTGAGTTCGTATACACCATCACCAGCATGCGTGTCTAAAAAGAAATAAGGTTTTGATTTTATATTGAGGCGTTCTAGTACAGCTACTAGCGTGAGATGTTTAAGCACATCTGCATGATTTCCAGCATGAAACGAATGTTGATAACTGAGCACAAAAACTCTCACTCTTAAATTAAAAAGCCCGCACAATGCGGGCTAATAAAACACGTTGATGCGTCTATATTACAATGATAGACGCCAAGTTAAAAAGGCTTACTTCAGATGAACCAGCATTTTTTGCGGCGACTGCAAGTAACTCATCCATAAGTTATTGAACCGAACCATTGTTGCTCCATCAATGACACGATGGTCACCCGACCAATTCACCATCATGATACTTTGTGCAAAAACCTCTCCTGCATCATTGAATCGCGGCAATTTTTGCGTTTTACCTAAGGCGACTATCGCAACTTCTGGTTTATTGATCACCGGCGTTGCTGTTATTCCACCCAAAGCACCGATGTTTGAAATGCTGATCGTACCGTTGCTGAGGTCAGTGTTAGACAGCTTACCTTCGCGCGCTGCGTTTATAATACGATCGCATTCTTGAGCAACTTCAAACAATGACAGATTTTGCACATTCTTTATATTGGGTACAAGCAAACCAATTTTAGAATCTACCGCCATACCAATATTGTGCGACGTCAAATAATGTAATTCAGAGTCTTCTTTGGTTAATCGTGAGTTAATTTCAGGGAAGGATTTCAAAGCCAACGACAGTGACTTAATGAAAAACGGCATAAAGCTTAACTTCACCCCCTGTTGTTCAAACTCAGGTTTAAGCTGTGTCCTCAGTGCGATGAGATTGTCCATAATCAGTTCATCGGACACCGTGAAGTGCGGTATGGTGCTAACACTAGCCATCATCTGTTTAGCCATTGCAGCCTTGATACCGCGCATTGCAATTACTTTGCTTACTCCTGACGAAACATTCGAACCACTGTCTTCTTGGCGACCGTCATTGACAACTGAGTTGGTCGTTGACGTAGAAGGCGCTTGTTGAGTAGTTTGTTTATCAGTGCCACCGCTTTGAACATACAACTCAATATCTTGCTTCAATACACGCCCTTTTTTGCCTGAGCCAGCAACCAGAGCAATATTGATTTTATACTCTCTAGCGATCCTTCTCACTGCCGGACTAGCAAGGGCCTTTGCGCGATTGCTTTCGGCTGTTCCCACTTCGTTTGAAGTGTTTACCTGTTGAGTCGTTGCTTGTGATGAAGCACTTTTCGATGGACTGTCCTGTTCAACTTTCGTGTCTGAGTTCGCTGCAGCGTCAGTCGTTGTCGCGCCATCAGCTAGTATCAGTTGGTCGAATAAAGGCGTATGAACTTGGGCTATATCTCCCTGCTGATAATGCAGCTTAACAACCTTACCTTGATACTTTGCTGGTATCTCTACTACGGCTTTATCGGTCATGACCTCGACCACAACTTGGTCTTCTTCAACCAAATCGCCTTCTTCGATGCACCATTTCACAATTTCACATTCGACGATGCCTTCACCTATGTCAGGTAAAATAAAGGCTTCAATTTTCTCGCTGCTGCCAGCGCCAGAGTGCGTTTCTGCTGAAGATACATGATGACTTTTCGCATGGTCTTCCTTCACGCTTGATTCATTTACAACAGCGTCACTATTTGCTGCGGGAGTATTTACCTCATCGCTATCTTCACCCTCAATGTCCATAGCAAATAAAGGAGCATGTACCTTCGCAATATCACCCTCTTTATAATGCAGTTTTCTCACTACACCATTGTGCATTGCGGGTATCTGTACCGTTGCCTTATCGGTCATAACTTCAGCAACGGGTTGATCTTCAACAATCACATCGCCTTCTTTTACTAACCATTCAAGCAGTTCGCACTCTACAATTCCTTCGCCTATATCAGGCAATATAAATTCGTTCATTATTGCCTCCTAGTAATCCATTGTGCGTTTAATAGCTTCAAACGTTTTCAAATGATCCGGCATGTATTCTTTTTCATGCGCCAACGGATAAGGGGTATCAAGACCACAAACTCGTGCAATTGGCGACTCAAGATGCAAGAAACATCTTTCTTGAACGGTTGCGGCAATTTCACTTGCGAAACCACCCGTTAATGGCGCTTCATGATTAATTAACAGTCTGCCAGTTTTGCAAACGGATTCACAAATTGCTTCCACATCCCAAGGTAATATGCTTTGCAAATCGATAACTTCACAAGACACGCCTATTTCCTCAGCCATCGCAGCGGCTTTCTCTATAATTTCAACCTGCGCACCCCATGCTAATAATGTGATGTCGGTACCTTCTTTTACTAAATCGGCTTTACCCAATGGCAATTCATAATCAGTTTCAGGCACATCGCCAACCGCAGCTCTGTAAAGCTTTTTCGGTTCCATAAATAAAACAGGATTGTCGTCGCGAATCGAAGCAAGCAGTAATCCTTTCGCTTGTTTAGGGTTACGCGGTATCACTATTTTCATACCTGGAATGTGTGCAAAGAACGCTTCAGGCGACTGAGAATGGTAGTGTCCGCCTGCTATGCCACCGCCGTAAGGCGTTCGAATAGTTAAGGTACCGCAGGTGAACTGACCACCTGAGCGATAACGCCATTTAGCTGTTTCATTCACAATTTGGTCAAACGCAGGGAAAATATAGTCACTAAATTGTATTTCTGCTACCGGGACTGAACCGTGTGAGGCTAAGCCATTAGCAAAGCCTATTATGCCTTGTTCTGTTAGTGGAGTGTTGAAGCAACGGCCTTTGCCGAACTTCTGCTGCAAATTACTGGTTGCTCTAAAAACGCCGCCAAAATGACCAACATCTTCGCCGAATACCATGACTTTTTCGTCTTCTGTCATTGCCGTAACTAGCGCGCTATTGATCGCTTGTAATAAATTCATTTGCGCCATTATTTTAGTCTCCCAGAGGTTTTAGGATAATGCTCAGGGTATTTAGCAATGTGAGCTTTTAATTCAACAAGTTGTTCTTTTAGGTGCCAAGGTGGTGTGTCGTACACATCTTCAACGATGTCCTCTATTGGAGCAACCGGCACTTTTTCAGCTTTCTTCAGAGCTGCTAGTATTTCTGCTCGTGACTTTTCTAAAAATGCGTCAGTCGCTTTCTTGTCGAACCAACCTTTTCCGTCTAACCATTTATTGAAACGTTCGATTGGGTCTTTTGCTCTCCATTTGTCTTCTTCGCTTTTAGAGCGATATCCACTCGGATCATCCGACGTTGAATGCGCTGCTAAACGATAGGTCATCGCTTCTATCAATACAGGACAGTTTTCAGCCAACGCGATCTCCCGCGCTTTTTTAGTCGCTGCATACACAGCCAGCACATCATTGCCATCAACGCGAATCGTTTTGACGCCGTATCCTATGCCGCGAGAAGCAATACCATCACCTTTGAATTGTTCCTCAGAAGGCGTAGAGATGGCATAACCGTTGTTTCGGCAAAAGAATATAACTGGACAGTTAAGTACAGCCGCCATGTTAACGCCTGCGTGAAAGTCACCTTCGGAAGCTGCGCCTTCGCCAAAATAACAAATAGTAACGGCCGGCTCACCCGCCATCTTTTGTCCGTATGCATAGCCTGCAGCTTGTGAGATTTGTGTACCTAATGGTGATGAAATCGTCATGAAATTCAATTTCTTATCACCATAGTGAATAGGCATTTGTCGACCCTTGTTTGGGTCCAATTGGTTACTGAACATTTGGTTCATAAACTGGTCAGTAGTATAACCACGGTAGGCCAATGCACCCTGCTCTCTATACTGAGACATAATCATGTCGTTTTCAGATAAAGCGGCAGCACTACCAACGGTCGATGCTTCCTCGCCTGTACAAGCAAGGTAGAAACTGATTCGACCTTGTCTCTGTGCACCCACCATGCGCTCATCCAGCAAGCGGATGTATTGCATCGTCGATGAAATTCTCTTCGCCGTTGTCTCGTTTATTTCTGGACTTTGTTCTTTATTGGTTTCGTGTCCATTTTCATCGAGCAACTGCAACATGGGTATTTCTACCAGGCCATTTTCAATCAAGGAAACGCTATTTGTTGCTTGTACATCAGAAAGATGATTTCTGTCTTGCATGTTCAACATCCATTAGAGTTAATTTACCAGCTATATTCTAATTAAGGTTTGTCTCTTTTGTTTTGCTATTTTTTTCATATTTTGCAAAGGACAAATGATAAACCACCTTGTTCTCACATATTTTTGAATGAATCATCCTATTTGTTAACTATTTGCAAATTTGGAGTTAAATCTTCGTCCGTAAGAGACGGCCTCTTCAACGCCTGTTAGGAATGCATTCACCACGTTCCATTTTAACACTGAAAGCAAAATCTATTGATAAGTTAATAATCACCCGAGTTGCTTTTTAGTCCCGATGACTATGTTGTTCATCGGCCAAGTGACTTATATAGTGTAGAAACCTGAAAAAGTATCAGTTTTAATTGTTACTTAATTCTACAAGTAGGACGTCTCTTTTTTTGCCCGAATAATATGTTAGTATCGGCAAAAATTTTTCACTGAACCAATCTCTTGAACCAAACAATTACTAAACAAGCCTTTCTAACAGAAATGAAAACGCTGTTAACGCTGGCTTGGCCGCTGCTTATTGCACAAGTGACGCAAACGCTAATGGGTGTTTCAGACACTATCATGGCAGGCCGCTACAGTTATACAGATATGGCCGCAGTTGCCATAGGGTTTAGCATCACAATGCCCGTCTTAATGTTCATTCAAGGTGTCACCTTAGGTCTATCTCCAATTATCAGTCGCTTGCAGGGCAGCAAGCAAACCAATAAAGTCGCAAACGCGCTACATCAGTGTATTTGGTTATCTTTAATACTGAGTGTTTTTGCCTTATTGCTTATTTTTGTGGTGGTGCCACTGCTTGAGAATATTGAAATGGAGGCCGCTGTAAGAACCATTACAATAGACTATATTATTTATATTTTGCTCGCAGCCCCTGGTTTTGCCTTGTATCAAAGTTTACGAAACTGCTGTGAAGGCTTGTCGAGCACTCGTCCCACCATGATCATTATGTTTGCCGGATTACTGGTTAATATTCCTGCGAATTATATTTTAATTAATGGTTTGTTCGGTCTACCGGAAATGGGTGGCGCGGGCTGCGGCCTTGCTACTTTATTGGTTATTTATGTTATGGCGTTTGTCACTTTGCTATACATGATGATAGCCAAGAAGTTGAAGCAATATGACTTGTTCACGAAGTTTCATTGGCCAAAACTTGACCTACAGCTCTCACAATTAAAAATTGGCTTACCGATAGCTTTCACTATCGTTTTTGAGGTCACCTTATTTGGTGTTGTAGCGGTGTTGCTTGCGCGTTTTGGTGCAGAGGTTGTTGCTTCACATCAAATTGCACTTAACTTTTCTTCTTTGATGTTTATGTTACCAATGAGTATTGGCATGGCCGTAGCGATCCGTATTGGTTACTCCGTGGGCAATGAAGATGCGCTAAACGCTAAAATATCTGTTTACTGCGCTCTGGTTTGTTCAATAGTAATTGCCTTATTTACGGCAACAATGACCGTTATTTTGAGCACTGAGATATCGGCCCTATATACGGAAAATCAGGGGGTTATTATGATCGCTTCTAGTCTTTTGTTTTTCGCTGCTCTTTTCCAGTTCAGTGACGGCATTCAAGTTGTATCTGCAAATGCGCTGCGCGGATATAAAGACACAAAGGCCATGTTAATTCTAAGCTTTGTGTCATATTGGTTAGTTGGCCTGCCTGTTGGTATTATTCTTGGTCTAACAGATTGGTTTTTCCCTGTCATGGCAGCAAAAGGCTTTTGGATAGGTTTTATCTCAGGATTGAGTTGTGCAGCAGTGTTAATGTTTTGGCGCGTTAAGGTGATTCAAAAACGCGTGGCACATGATGTCAAAGCTTATGCATAATTAACGCTCTGTAAAGGTTTTCGTTGAGCCTTCCAATGCTTTGTTCATTTCTGCCATTTCGGCAGCCGTTAAATGTCGATACTGCCCAGGCTTAATACCACTTAAATCGACATGCATTATGCGCTTTCTAGTTAAACGTGTGACTTCATAGCCTAAGTATTCGCACATTCTGCGAATTTGACGGTTTAAACCTTGGGTTAACACAATATCGAAACCAAACTTCCCTGCTCGCCTAACGTCACATGGCTTAGTAACAGTATCTAAAATTGGCACACCGGACGACATTTTCTGAATAAAATCGTCAGAAACCACTCTGTTCACAACCACACGATAGTGTTTTTCGTGCGCATTTTCAGCTCGCAATATCTTATTCACGATATCGCCATCGCTGGTTAGTAATATCAAGCCTTCAGAAGGTTTATCTAAGCGACCGATAGGAAATATACGCGTCGGAAAGCCAATAGCATCAATTATGTTACCCTGCACTTTACGTTCAGTTGTACAAGTGATACCCACAGGCTTGTTGTAAGCCAGATAAACGCGGTCAGTTTTATCTTCTGCAACGGGTTTGATTAACTTGCCGTCCACAGTGACTTGATCGTCAATACCAATTTTAGTGCCAAGTTCTGGCACCGCACCATTTACTCTGACACTGCCTTTTTCAATTAAAGCATCTGCTGCACGACGTGAGCAAAAACCGGAATCACTGATGTATTTATTAAGACGTTTTAACATTTGGCTTCCCTGTAATAAGCGCGGCCAATGATACAAGCTTACCCCGCTATTGTGCAATGAATAGCGGGTAACTTAACTCTTTTTCAACAAGGTTTTTATCGATTCTGTTAATCCGTCAACTGTTAAGGGGTACATTCTATTTTTCATCAACTCCTGCATGATCTGCAGTGACGCATGATAATGCCAATACTGTTTAGGCTGCGGGTTTAACCACACTGCGTGATCAAAATGTTGCAGAAGGCGCTCCATCCAGACAGCACCAGGCTCTTCATTCCAATGCTCAACGCTGCCGCCGGGATAGGTTATTTCATAAGGTCCCATAGTAGCGTCACCCACAAATATTGCTTTATAGTCAGCGCCATATTTATGAATGATTTGATACACATCCATGGTTTGCTGTCCGCGCCTTTGATTGTCCTTCCAAACACCTTCGTAAATACAATTGTGAAAATAGAAAAACTCAATGTGCTTAAACTCTGTGTGCACTGCTGAAAAAAGTTCTTCGCAACGTTTGATGTGTGCGTCCATAGACCCACCAACATCAAAGAATAACAGCAGCTTTATCGCGTTGTGGCGTTCAGGAGCCATTTTTAAATCTAAGTAACCGGCGTTTCTAGCGGTCGAGCTAATTGTATCCTGCATGTCTAGCTCTTCACTGGCACCAGTGCGAGCAAACTTGCGTAAACGGCGAAGCGCAACTTTAATATTTCGAGTGCCAATTTCAACGTCGCTAGAAAGATTTTTAAACTGGCGTTTATCCCACACTTTGACGGCTGAAAAGTTACGGTTCTTATGCTGCCCAATACGCACGCCCTCAGGGTTGTGACCGTCCGCACCAAACGGCGAAGTGCCGCCAGTACCTATCCACTTATTTCCCCCTTGATGACGCTTTTCTTGTTCTTTTAGGCGTTCTTGCAAAGTTTCCATCAACTTGTCCAGACCACCTAACGCTTCAAGCTTTTTCTTTTCTTCGTCAGTTAAAAACTTTTCCATTTCGGACCGCAACCAATCCTCAGGAATTTCTTTATCAAACAAATTAATCGACTGCACGCCTTTGAAGTAGTCTGCAAATGCCTTATCAAACTTATCGTACTGATTTTCATCCTTGACCAATACTGTGCGCGCCAAAAAGTAGAAACCTTCAATATCAGCGTGCACAACGTCATGATCGAGCGCATTCACTAGATCTAGCCATTCAGTAATACTCGTCTTTAAACGGTATTCACGTAATTTAAAGAAGAATTCAATTAACATTAACGACGCGCCATAAACATGAGTTTTTCAAATAAATGAATGTCCTGCTCATTTTTCAACAAGGCTCCATATAGCGGAGGGAGTGCGTTCTTTGCATCGTTATCTTGCAATACGGACGCAGGAATGTCATCCGCGACTAACAGCTTCAACCAATCAATCAATTCTGACGTAGACGGTTTCTTCTTAATACCACTGACTTCCCTAATTTGGAAAAAGGATGTTAGTGCCTTTTCAAGCAAATCTTTTTTGATATTAGGGAAATGCACGTCGACAATTTGCGTCATCTCTTCTCTTTCTGGAAACTGAATATAATGAAAGAAGCAGCGGCGAAGGAATGCGTCTGGCAGTTCTTTCTCATTATTAGAGGTAATGATGACTATGGGACGTTGCTTAGCAACAATTCTCTCTTGGGTTTCGTAAACGAAAAACTCCATTTTATCGAGTTCTAGTAATAAGTCATTTGGAAACTCGATATCGGCTTTATCAATTTCATCAATCAACAAAACGGGGCGACTTTCAGCCGTAAATGCTTGCCATAATTTGCCCTTAATAATGTAGTTGCCTATATTATGTACGCGATCATCGCCGAGTTGCGAGTCGCGCAGGCGTGAAACAGCATCATATTCATATAAACCCTGCTGGGCTTTGGTTGTCGACTTTATGTGCCACTGCAATAAATCAGAGCCTAGCGCTGACGCTAACTCTTCTGCCAACATTGTTTTACCGGTGCCTGGCTCGCCCTTAATGAGAAGTGGCTTTTCCAATGTAATGGCTGCTTTGACCGCTAACTGTAGCTCTTTGCTCGCAATGTAATTCTTAGTACCAGTAAACCCCATGGGATCCCTCAACTTTTGTTTTTATCGTAAATGAAATAATGATTGTGAAATAAAAATCGTGAAATATAAAATAACATATAGCAAAAAAGCACTTTGTTTTTTTTTATTTGCGCATACTCTTGTAACTGTGAAGTACAACTCTAAAAGTTTTACGACAAAGAGAACACTAAAGATTAATAATAGCTACGGGTAACTCTCGGTGATAGTTGTTTTTTTAACAAGCCTCAATGAGAAGTTAACTCGTCCTGATTGTTTACTAAAGGAACAATAATGAAAACATTTGACGACCACTCACTTGCTATTGGCCGCACGCCCCTAGTCAAACTTAACAGAGTTACTGGCGGTAACGTATACGCAAAAATTGAATCCCGCAACCCGAGTTTTAGTATCAAATGCCGCATAGGCGCGAACATGATTTGGGACGCAGAGAAAAAGGGATTACTAACGGAAGGCAAAGAGCTTATTGAGGCAACTAGCGGCAATACTGGTATTGCACTTGCTTTCGTTGCAGCGTCTCGTGGCTATAAATTAACCTTAACTATGCCCAGCAGTATGAGTTTAGAGCGTAGAAAATTATTAAAGGCCTTAGGAGCAAACTTAATTCTCACTGAAGCACCTAAAGGTATGAAAGGCGCACTAGCAAAAGTTCAAGAATTAATGGATGCGGATCCAGGACGTTACGTTCCCCTGAATCAATTTGACAATCCTGCTAACCCAGAGATTCATGAGAAAACGACAGGTCCTGAAATTTGGGACGATACAGAAGGCAAAGTTGATGCTTTCGTCGCGGGTGTTGGTACTGGCGGTACGATTACTGGTGTAAGTCGTTACATTAAGAATACCGCAGGCAAAGCAATTACGGTTGTCGCTGTTGAACCAACGGATAGCCCTGTTATTACACAAGCGAGAGCTGGTGAAGAATTAACGCCTGGGCCTCACAAGATTCAAGGCATTGGCGCTGGTTTCATTCCTGGTAACCTTGACCTGAGCATGATCGATGAAGTTGAACAAGTCAGCAATGACGATACCATGGCCATGTGTAAACGTTTGATGAAAGAAGAAGGCATCCTAGCGGGTATTTCTTCTGGCGCGGCTGTTGTTGCTGCCAAGCGTTTTGCAGAGCGACCTGAAAACAAAGATAAAATTGTAGTAGTGTTACTCGCAAGTGGCACAGAGCGTTACTTAAGCAGCCCATTGTTTGCTGATGAATTCACCGCGGAAGAAGAAATCCAGTAAAAGATTCAGCAAGGTATCGGCTTAATAGCTCATTATCGCTTAGCGATGTAACGTAAATTTAATAGGCTATTCCGCCAGCTTGTAAAGGGACTTTTTAGTCCCTTTACTTTTTGCCGATAAACAAACACACTAGAAAGATAGTGTCCGTGTTTTCAATTATTGAAATTGGCGGCTGAATTAAGCAAGTCTAATACTTGCGAGCACAATTTATTACGGTAGTACTGTTTATGAACAAAGTATGCAAAGTTATTTTATTATGTCTAGTTGCACTTACTGTGACTGCTTGCAATAAACCGGAACGAGAAATAAAAGCCGGACGCTACGGAATGATGAGCGATGAAACGCCGCAGTATGCCGCACTCGTATTTATTATGGTTATTTATGAAGATGACAACCTAGAAGATGCAATCAAAATATCAACTGATAAATTTGGGCGTCTTCTAAAGTCCTACCACACTAACAGCGGCGTTCAGCGTCATGTTCTCAATTTGCGCCTGACAGAGATGACCGTTGAACCAGTCTCTGGTGGCTTTCAGGGTATGACTGAATTCAAAAAAGAAGCCACTGTTGACGTTAAAATTACTGGCACGTATAACCATAATAAAATTGTCGATTTAAAAACAATTTCAATGGTCAAAGAATCTGGGGATTGGAAAATATCTGGAGTGTCAAATACAATCCCTTAGTTAAGGGATTGTATTAATTGGTAAATTTAACGCCCTACTGCGATACCTTCACGCCGCGGATCTGCGCCCCCCAAAATTTTACCATCAATCAATTGTATACCGTGTAAACCGCTGTTGAGGTCTAGTACCCGCACACTGTGACCTTGTTTTTCCAACTCGGCTTGTAATTTGGGCAGCTGAGTACCCTTTTCCAGTGCAGTATAATCATTGCGATTGGTAACTCTCGGCGCGTTTATCGCTTCTTGGATATTCATATCGAAATCGACTACGTTGATAATGGTTTGCGCAACATAATCAATAATCCGGCTGCCACCTGGTGAGCCAATAATCAATTCTAATTCACCTTTGTCATTGAACACCATTGTAGGACTCATTGAGCTTCTAGGGCGTTTGTTTGGCTCAACCCTATTCAATGCTTGAAATCCGTTTTTAGATGGTGATAGAGAAAAGTCTGTCAATTGATTGTTCAATAGGAAACCATCGACCATCACACCGGAACCGAACATAAATTCAATGCTCGTTGTCATCGAAATGGCGTTACCTTCTTTATCAACAATAGAAAAATGACTGGTGCTTGGCAATTCAGCAGTGTGATCATCCCCCACCATTGCATTCAAATATGGCGTTCCTGCCTCAACCTTAGAAAACGGTTTATTCAATCCAACGTGGCCCGCTCGCTCTGATAAGTATATCGAATTGATGAGAGAGAGTGCAGGTAAATTAGTAAAGTCAGTGTCAGCAATATATTGATTTCTGTCGGCAAATGCTAGCGCGCTCGATTGAGAAAACAGATGAATAAACTCTTTACTGTTTGGACCATACTTTCGCAAATCGTGCTGCTCTAACATTTTCAAAATTTGATAAACGGTAATACCGCCAGAACTTGGTGGGGCCATGCCGCAGATATTTTTGGTGCGATAAATAGCGCAAATTGGTGCGCGTTTTTTAGCTTCATAATTTTCCAAGTCGGCGGCGGTCATGAAGCCCGGATTGATGCTTGTTGTTCGTGCGGCTTCAGCTATTTTTTCCGCTAACTTGCCCTTATAAAAGTAATCCGTTCCCTGTTGTGCAATGTTGCTTAATGTAATGGCGAGTTGTTCATTCGTTTTTGTTATGCCTTCTTGCAGAGCTTGCCCATTAGGTTTGAAATAAGCTTGAGACGACTTGAAGTTATTCAAACCCGGATGAACGTCAAGCTTTACTAATCTTTCGAGTCGTGGCGATACTGTAAAACCCTCTCGTGAAGTTTTAATAGCGTCATCGAACAAATCTTGCCATTTTAGGTTCCCAAATTCTTTTTGTGCCATTTCGAGCGCTTTTAGTACACCGGGTACACCAATCGCCTTCCCGCCAACAACGGCGTCAATCCAACGCATGGTTTTGCCGTCTTCGACAAAAATATAAGGCGTTGCATTTAGAGGTGCGGTTTCGCGACCATCAAAGGTATGCAGCTGTTTGTTTTTGTTGTCCCAGTACAAAATAAAAGCACCACCTCCGATACCTGAAGACTGAGGTTCAACCAGTGTCAACATAGCCTGTATAGCGACAGCGGCATCAATTGCCGAACCCCCTTTTTCAAGTATCTCTTTACCCGCCATCGAGGCATAGGGATTAGCTGCCACAACCATATACTGATCTGATTCGAACGCTTGCTTGGCCGTTTTACCTGTATCAGCTTCGGGTTCGCGATCTTCTCTCACTTGGTTTGCTGATTGAGCGAAGGATGAAAACGCGAATGCGGTTAATGTAGCGAGGACTAATTTCTTCATTTTATACCTGTATCGATAACGAGATTTTTGCTGATGCAAACGATTTTTTGGATTGGGTTATTTATATATCAACCTATTCACGGGTCTCTTTTCTAAAAATGCTGAGAACGCTTCCTTTGCAGGTTCACTCACCATAGCTTGTGCAAAAACAGCTAATTCGGCGCTAATGTGTTTCTCTATCTCTGCGCTCTGATTACGCAAAAGCGTTTTCGATTGAACAAGCGCCATCTTGGGTTTTGCGACCAATTTAGCGAGAGTCTGAGCGACAACTTCCGATAGCGTTTCATCAGTATGAATGCTCGTAACTATACCACATTCATATGCTTTTTGAGCGCTAAAGGTTTCACCTAACAATAAGAGCTCTGCCGCTTTTAAATTACCGGCAATACGAGGAAGAATATAGCTTGAGGCATATTCAGGAACCAAGCCCAAATTGATGAACGGCATTGCAAACTTGGCACTGTCTGCACAATAAACAAAGTCACAGTGCAATAACAGCGTTGTACCAATGCCAATTGCCAGTCCTTCAACTTTTGCAACAACAGGCACTGGACAGTTCACAAGCGCCATCATAAAGCGAAACGTTTCGTTTATATCCTGATCATTGCCTTTTGACATAAAATCAGAAATATCATTGCCCGCCGTAAAACAACCTTTTGTTCCTTGAATAAGCACCACATTTATATCTTCTTCACTAGCAGATTCCATGGCTTCTGCAATATCAATATACATTTGCGGCACTAAGGCGTTTTTTTTCTCAGGTCTATCAATTTCAATTTTCAGCACGGCGTTGTTGCGACTTACGTTAATCATCTTTTATCATTCTCAATTTCAAACTATCCACTGCAGCTAATTTAACAGATTATGTGAGCGCTTTGTTGTTTTCTAATGATAAGATACCATCAAAATAATCTATAAACGCTTAAGCCACCAACACATGATCCAGTTTCCTACTCGCCCAAAACAGTACTTAGGCCCGCTCATAATAGGTATCATTAGCATCGTTGCATTTTTGTTTGAACCCATGAGTTCAGAGTATTTTGTACTTGAAAGGACTTGGTTGGCACAAGGACACTATTATCAGCTTGTGACCGGACACTTTTTGCATACGAATTTCATTCACATACTATTTAATCTTTTAGGTTTATTACTATTGTGGGCATTACATGGTGACGACTACGAAACTCTTTCGTACCTCGCCAAATTTGTTGTGATTTGTATTGTGATTTCAATTTGTATGTATATTTTTTCACCTGAGATTACTTGGTACGTTGGTCTATCAGGAGCAATTCATGGTGTTTTTGCTTGGGGCTGTGTAAGGGACTTGGAGAACAAGCGATTAAGTGGCTGGTTACTAATTATTGGGCTCGCAATTAAAGTAGGAAATGAACAATTAAACGGTGCTGGTTCTTTTATGCCTGAGCTTATCGATGCAAATGTTGCCGTCGACAGTCATTTGTATGGCGCGCTTAGTGGTTTGCTCGTCGGTGTAATTAGTTTACTAAAGCGGAAGTTTTGGACGCTACGCCGACGCTGATAAAGGACACAAACTTTGGCATCCCCCTTATGTATTTGCTTTCGAACCAATCCATAGAAAACCCACTGTCTTCTATACTTTCAATAATAGGTCTATTTAAATTACAGCCACCGAAGGCTCGACTCCACAGGCCATTTGCACGGTCTTGCCATTTAACAACTGATTCGTCAGGGGCTTGCCCATGTTCGCAAAAGAATATTTTACCGTCCGCTTTTAAGACTCGGTGCATTTGCTTCATAGCCGCACGCCAATCAGGAATGGTGCATAAAGTATAGGTTAATACGATTGAATCAACAGAGTTATCTTCTAGGGGAATTTGTTCGCCTGGTAAACTCAACCACTCGACTCGAATAGCAGATGAGGCGATGTTTTTCTGTGCTTTTTTACGCATTCCAGTAGAAGGTTCGAGGCCCCAGACCATATTAACATTTGTAGCATTGTACAGAGCCAGGTTAACGCCCGACCCCATTCCAACTTCCAAAACGTTTCCATAAGCCAAAGGAACGACTTTTTCTCTTAGTTTCATTATTGCGCTTGAAGAACAAGCGCAGTTAATGAGATGAGGGAGTACGTTATTTTCGTAAAAGCTCAAAGGTCTCTCACTTCTCTAATTTAATGATTTTATGCTTTGTCACGCACCCTACAAATTTTCTTCAAACAATTTGTATATGCGACGATATTCATCCAACCATGAACTTGGCTGCACAAAACCATGCGGCTCAACAGGATAAATTGCCGTTTCAAAGTTTTCTTTTTCTTTTTCGATCAAGATTTGCACCAGTCGAACAACGTCCACAAAGAAAACATTATTATCAACCATGGGCGCATTTATCAGAAGTGGCTTTGTTAGGCCTTCCGCAAAATAAATTGGCGAACTACGTTCATATGCAATAGGGTCAACATCTGGTCTATTTAGAATATTAGAAGTGTATCCATCATTGTAATGCGCCCAATCAGAAACGGGACGTAAGGCAGCACCTGCTTGAAATAGATCTGGCTCAGTAAACAGTGCCATAAAGGTCATGAAACCACCGTAAGAACCACCATAAGTGCCGATCCTTTCTCGGTCGACGTTAGCGTTTTCTACGAGCCAGTCGACACCGTCTTTTAGATCTTGTGTCTCTGGAGTGCCCATCTGGCGATATATTGCCGTTCTCCAATCACGTCCGTATCCAGCTGAAGCTCGGTAGTCCATATCCATGACAACATAACCTTGTGATACTAGGAAGCTGTGAAACATAAATTCACGAAAATAACCTGACCAGCCTAGGTGTGAGTTTTGTAGATAACCCGCGCCATGGTTAAAAACAACCGCTCTATGTTTCTCGCTCGCCGGCCCCTGCGGAGCGTAAACGCGAGAATAAATGGGTTGCTCTGTATGACTAGATTTAACCGCAACAATGGATGGTGATGTCCAATCTATGCTTAAAAAGTCGTCACTTACTGTGCTTGTAATTTTAACTGGCTTGAACGAATCAGCACGCAAATCGACCGAATACAACTCGGGAGGCATAACTAGCTTTGAATGTGTGAGTAATAACGACGATTCATCTGGCGACAACTGATAATCTGTCATTCCATTCAAATCTGTTAGCGCTTCTGATGTTGTTGAGTCAGACGGCACACGATATATCTCGTAGATGCCCAGATGCTTCTTGTTTGCTTTGTAATAAAAATAATTATCGTCTTGCGTAAGCACGACGTCGTCCACTACGAAGTTGCCCTGCGTAACTCTATTTAACTTTCCGCCCACTGGCTTTGTATAAAGTTGTGAATAGCCCGACTCTTCTGATAACAAATACAGCGTTTCAGCGTCATCGAACCAGCCAAAGCTATTAAATCGATAATTCACCCATGCTGTATCATGCATACGATGTTGAGTCGTTAATACTTTATCGTCAACGTCGACTGTTGTTATCCAGCGGTCCTTATTATCCCAGGCTTCCAACATGACAGCCACTTTATCGCTATTATCATGCCACTGAACCGGAGATTCAGAACCAAACAGTAACCTAATATCCCGTGGCAATCTGTTTTCCTGATAGGTCTTACCTTTTGCTTCTGCGTTTTCACGCTTTACTGCGGCCAAAACGTCCTCGTTGTAGCCTGGTAATGCTTTATAATCCAATTTGGTTTTTTCGCCCGACTGGACTTCGAGTAACCAAACATCATGTTGAATAGGTGTAGCGTCGGCAACTCTTTGGCGTACTCTCTGCGCTTTTATACGACCATTCTCTTCAATATAATCAGGCATTATGTCGGTTTCATCACTGCTGGGCTTATCTTCGGTCGTCACTACAACTGCCCATTTACCATCTGGTGAAAAACTTGCCAATACTGTTCTATGTTCTGGTGAAAAATAGAACGAGGATGTCATTAAACTACTATTTTCGTTTCTCAAATTATTGTCGTTATCTTCCTCCAACTGCCTGTTTTTGCGTTGAAGTTTAACGTAATCTATCAACTTAATTTGTTCTTCGGCAATATAGTCTTCTGGGGCACTTACGGCTTCCGATTCATCCTCGAAGTGCCACGACAGCATTTGTTCCTGCATGCCCGTGTTGATATTTACGCTGTAAAAACTATTACCGCGCTGAAAAGAAACGCCGTCTTGTTTATAAAATTGAAGATTGCTTGCGCCGTCTAAACTCTTAGTGAGTTGTCGTATTGCCTTATTTGCTTTTGATTGGACAAAAATATTGCCTTCAAAAATCCAAGCAACAAAATCTATATCTTTATCACGAATGATTTCGTCGTACTCGTATTGATGAATACTCGCTAAGCTTACCTTCTGACCATTGCCCGCCATATTAGGAGAGGCCAGCCATAAATCACGTATTGGATTGCCTTGCTGCTTGCGATAGTAGCCAACTGAAGCGCTATCAGCGCTCCAAAATGCATCTTCTGGTTCACGACCTAGCCAGTCAGGGTCGGACATAATTTGCTTAAGTGTTAATTCAACTTTGTTGTTTGCCAATACTGAACTATTGTTCTGAGAAATTGTTTCTGTCGGGAAGTTAGCAACGCTTTTTTTATTTGCACTAGAAAGCGACGTTTCAGTTGCAGAACAAGCGCTAAGTAAAGCTATACCAACACTTGAGTAAACTATTTTTTTATATTTTGTCATTATTAGTGTTCTTTAAAGGTAATTATCACGTTATATTAATCTTTGTAAGGGAGATGTTAAATCATCCCTCGGATAAGATAATCTCGAGCTTAGCATGTTACTGTAATTTGTTCAGTGACTGAACTGGTTTTTAACCAGTGCTAAAAACCCCTTAATATGATCAAACTAACCACAACTTATTATGAAGTGAAAAGGACTATCAAAAATGAAAAAAGTAATTTCCTTGGTATTAATGATGGCGAGCAGCCAAATAGCCCTAGCCGCTGAATGCCCTGATTTACTCAAATTTGCGAAAAGAAAACTAAATTCACAAGAAGTTGTGAATATGTGCGATGCATATAAAGGAAAGACAGTTCTCTTCGTTAACACGGCAAGCAAATGCGGATTTACACCGCAATTTGAAGGCCTAGAAGCGCTTTACAGTCAATATAAAGATCAAGGATTCGTAATTCTTGGTTTTCCATCAAATGATTTTAACCAAGAATTTGGCGATGAAGAAAAAACGGCAGAGTTATGCGAATTAACATATGGGGTTAAGTTCCCAATGTTCGAATCAATTTCCGTTCGTGGTGAGAGTGCGGACCCGCTCTATGCAATGCTTGCAGAAAAAGCGGGCACAGCGCCCAAATGGAATTTTTATAAATATTTGATGGATAAAAACGGCAATGTAGTTGAGTCTTATAGCGCATTTACTAAACCTGACAACGAAGAGTTTGTTGCTGATATTAAAACCGCATTGGCGTTGTAGTTTTATTGCAAGTTAGTCTGAGCGAAGCGCAAAAAAAAGCCCCATCTTAAACAGATGGGGCTAAGCACACTCAACTAGGAACACACTATTAATTAAAAACATTTACTTCTCATAAACGTCACAACTTAACCAACAGTAACTATTTAGTCACCAACATTTCAGATTAGTTCATAAGTTTTTGCTTATTTCTAAAAATATTTTTTTAATTAACACTGACCCCATTATTTGCTGACCCCATTATTTGCTGAGCATTGAGATGAAGGCTTGGTCGAAATCTGCGAGGATGTCTTCGATATCTTCAATACCTACTGAAATTCTAATTAATGAGTCGGCTATGCCCATCTTTGCCCGTTCGTCTGGACCATTTTCATAGAAAATGGTTGATGCTGCGGGTAATGCTAGTGTTCGAGTATCGCCCAAATGCGTCGCTGAAATAACGAGTGAGAGCGCGTTTAAGAATGCGTGGGGTTCAATCTCGTCACTCAATTCAACTGACAATATTCCGCCAAACCCGCGTTTAAATAACGTTTTTGCTCTCTCGTGCTGTGGGTGTGCTTCTAGCCCCGGATAGTGGACTGCGTTAACGCCCTTATGCGTAGACAAATACTTTGCAAGCGCCTGTGCATTTGCACATGTTTTGCGCAAGCGCATGGTCAATGTTTCTAATCCGACCGACACTAGGTGCGCTGACTGTGGTGCTAATGTCGCTCCCATGTCTCGTAATCCGCGTTTTTTAACCTGTGTTAACCCCCACTGTTGTAGGTCTGCAACACGGTAGTTTGATTCAATATTGTTATAGCGCGACCAATCAAATAATCCAGTATCTACCAAAACACCGCCCAGCACGTTTCCATGCCCACCAATATATTTCGTCAGTGAGGTCAGCAGTAACGATGCTTTCACCGCTTTGGCATCCAATAAAACGCTAGGCGTCATGGTATTGTCGAGTGCAAAAAGAATATTATTTACCTCACACCAATTTCCTATTCCTGATAGATCAGCCACTTGGGTTACAGGGTTGGCGATGCTCTCGCAAAACACCATTTTTGTATCAGCGTTGCAGGCTGCTTCGACTTTGCGAACATCGGTCACATCAACATAGCTCACCCGAATGCCAAAACCTTCAATTGTTGACATGAAGCTACGTGTGTTGCCGAATAAATATTGGCTTACTACAATATGGTCACCGCTTTTCAATAAAGAAAGAAACGTTGAACTGATGGCTGCCATACCCGTTGCAAAAACGACAGCACCCACACCCCCTTCCATTTCGTTTAGAACATTTTGCAAAGCAACCGCGGAAGAACTGCTTGAGCGAGAATATACATGCCCAGCTTGTTTACCTTGAAATACATCGACAAGGTCTTGAACGTCCTCAAATTCAAATAACACAGAGTTATTGGTTGATTCATGAACAGCACCAAACTGTGGTTTGTTAATTTTTCTATCTGCGTGGACTAATTTGGTATCAAAAGCTAATTTCTTCACTGAAAACGGATCTCGTATTGACTTGTTATCGAGATAATACCATAGTTAGCGGCTTGTTCTACGCCACCTTGTTAGAACAATATGGGTTTAATTATTCTCTGGTTCGTTATTCCTGCTAGCGTCAAACGGCCCATCATAAGTTAAGGTTTCAACTCAATATATGTGTATCTTGTTTATTGCAATTAATCAGCACCCCAAATTTCCGCTAATCATTGCGGCAAATCGTGATGAATTTCACGTTCGCCCAACCACTAATTCAGCGTTTTGGAATAATCAGACAGACATTTTAGCTGGCCGAGACGAAGAAGCCGGCGGTACATGGATGGGGGTTAATAAAAACGGCAGTATTGCCGCGCTAACCAATATTCGGGCCCCAGACAAAGACATTCCTAATCCTGTTACGCGCGGCGAGTTAGTGATGAATTTTTTAAAGGGCTCTAGCAAGCAACAAAAGAAATATGCTAAGACCTTAGCTGATTCGAAAGCACAATATAATGGTTATAATCTATTGTTTGGAACGCTGGAACAACTGTATGTTTATAATAACCATGAGGACACTTGTGTACAATTAGAGGATGGCGTTTTCGGTCTTTCAAATGCGTCACTTAACAGTCCATGGCCAAAAATATCGACTGGACGCGACGCCTTAGCAAAGTATTGCCAGCATGCAGACGTATTAGACACAGAACACCTTTTTGAACTCCTTCGTAACAACAAGCCCGCAGAAGATAGTATGCTTCCTAAGACTGGCGTTCCTATTGAATGGGAACGACGACTGTCGTCAATATTTATTCAAAGTCCTGAATACGGCACTCGCTCATCAACCGTATTATTGGTCGATCATCATCAACAAGTTGTTTGGGAAGAGAGAACCTTCAATGCTCAAGCAGAACAAACGTCAGTCCAACACTTCGAGTTCGATATAAAGAAAGCGTAATTTAGCTCGAAAATTAGGATAGAACTGGCATAATATGAACATTGAAAAAATGCCACCATTAACTCATCTTTAAGGAACAATCGTGTTTGAAAATTTGCCCGCTTTAGCGTCCGACCCCATTCTAGGTTTATCTATAGACTTCAAAAAAGACACCAACCCAGCAAAGATTGATCTAGGCGTTGGTGTATATAAAGATGAGCAAGGTAATACACCAATTTTGAAGTCCGTTGTTGCAGCACAAAAGCAATTAATGGAAACCGAAACTTCAAAGGTGTATATCACTCCCCAGGGCGTTCAAGGTTTTATTGACGGCATGCTTGACCTCATTTTAGGTAAAGGCAGCCAGGTTTTATTGGCAAATCGAGTTGCCGCAGTTCAGGCCCCTGGCGGTTGTGGTGCACTGCGCATATTGGCTGAATTGCTAAAACGCTGTAATTCTGACACTAAAGTTTGGGTAAGTGATCCAACATGGGCTAACCATATTCCACTTATCGGTAATGCTGGTCTTGAAATAGCCAATTACCCCTACTTCGACAAAGCAACAGCGAGTATCAAATTTGACGAAATGATGGACTGTTTGGCACAGGTCAAAAAAGGCGACGTCGTTTTGTTGCACGGTTGCTGTCACAACCCAACAGGCGCAGATTTAACTAAAGAGCAATGGCAAGCCGTTGCAAAATTAGCAAACAAAGTCGGTTTTTTACCGTTTATTGATATTGCTTACCAAGGTTTTGGTGAAGGTTTAGAAGAAGATGCCTATGGTGTTCGTTTAATGGCTGAAAGCGTGCCAGAAATGATCGTCGCCGCGTCGTGTAGCAAAAACTTTGGTTTATATCGTGAGCGTGTTGGATTAGCAGCGCTAATCACTCATGATTCAGCGAATCGCGATATTGTTCAGTCTCAAATTCAATCTGTTGCACGCGGAATTTATTCAATGCCGCCATCATACGGCGGGGCGTTAGTCGACATTATATTGGCAAATGACGATCTAAATTCGTTATGGCAGCGTGAAGTCACTGAAATGCGTGAACGCATGATCCAGCTTCGCAAACTACTCGTTGATAATCTTGCTGCACAAGGCGCATCAAGAGACTTTAGTTTTATAAACCAACAAAAAGGAATGTTCTCGTTCCTTTGTATTTCGCCAGAACAGGTGCGAAAGTTGCGCGATGAAAACAGCGTTTACTTTGTGGACTCCAGTCGCGTAAATATTGCTGGTATAAATACTAAGAACGTCGAAGTATTAGCTGCTGCCATAGCTGGTGTGCTGTAGTTTATAAAAAGAGCTGGGGTTATTTAATAACTTACAAATACAATACAAAAAGCCCGCCATGACTTAGCAGTCATCGCGGGCTTTTAAATGAGTTCAATAATGATTATCGTGCGGCGAGAAGTCTGTCTATTTGATTCGCAAAGTTCATTTTATCTTTTGCAGAAAATGCCTTTGGGCCACCTGTTCTCTCGCCACTGGCGCGAATTTGATCCATAAAATCACGCATGGTAAGCGTCGCTTTGATGGTCGCTTTGTCATAAGCCTCACCGCGAAAATTCACCGCTAAACCATCTTTTGCGAGTATTTCAGCTGCAAGCGGAACGTCGCCTGTGATAACCAGATCCTTGGCGTTACAGCGCTTTACAATCTCATCATCCGCAACGTCAAACCCCGAGCTCACTTGCAGCGAGGTAATATGTGCGTTAGGTGGTACTGAAATAGGCTGATTTGCCACAAAAGTGAGTGGCACCATTGTTCTTTGAGAGGCCTTTATCAGCAATTCTCGAATAACGGTAGGACACGCATCTGCGTCAACCCAAATTTGCATTAAGCCAGCATCCCACCATCGACATTAATACACGCACCTGTTGTGTAACTAGATGCATCAGACACTAAATACAATACTGTTCCCGCCATTTCGTCAGGGTCAGCAACACGTCCTAATGGAATAACTTTTAGTGCATGCTTTAAAATAGAATCATTCGTGGTAAGTGCAGATGCAAATTTTGTATCAGTTAACCCTGGTAGTAAAGCGTTAACGCGAATATTCAACTTACCGCATTCTTTTGCAAATGACTTTGTCATGCTAATAACGGCAGCTTTCGTAATTGAATAGATGCCTTGCATATCGCCAGGAGTGACACCATTTACAGACGCCGTGTTTAAAATGACACCGCCGCCCTGCTCCCGCATCATCTTTCCAGCTTCTATCGACATAAAGAAATAACCGCGAATATTAACATCAACCGTTTTTTGATAAGCGGCTAAATCAGTGTCAAGAATGTGGCCAAAGTAAGGGTTTGCAGCCGCGTTATTGACTAAAATATCAATTTTACCGAACTCGTTCTTTATGTGTTCAAACACAGCCGTTATTTGCTCCATCTCACCTACGTGACATGGAAAAGCCGAAGCTTTACCGCCATTTTCGCGAATGCTTGCTGCTACTGCTTCGCAACCATCAATTTTGCGGCTTGACACTATAACGTGTGCGCCCTTGCTTGCTAGTAATCTCGCAATTGACTCGCCAATACCGCGGCTAGCGCCAGTGATGAGGGCAACTTTACCTGTTAAATCGAATAAATCTTGCATGTTTAGTCCTTCATTTTTTTATTATTGATACATTGCCGAAGTTTGCCCGCGCCAAATTTACGCCAGCATTCCGCCGTCCAGCACCATCGTTTGTCCGGTCATAAAACTGCTTTCGTCGCTACATAACCAAGCCATGGCGCCTGCAATTTCTTCTGGCTTACCCAATCGTTTCATAGGATTTGCTTTGATGATTGCCTTTTGACCACGCTCATCAAGCTTAGCCAAGGTGTTTTGAACCATTGGAGTATCGACAAAGCTTGGGCACACCGCGTTAAAACGAATGTTTGCGCGCGCATATTCTACTGCGGCTGATTTTGTTAAGCCGATTACACCGTGTTTTGACGCTGAATAGGCAGAAATCATAGGTGATGAACGCAAACCAGCGACAGAGGCTACGTTAATAACGTGCCCACCACCATTCGGCGCCATACAAGCGATGGCTGCGCGCATACAATGCCAAACACCTTTAAGATTGACCGCAATATTTCGGTCAAAATCATCGTCCGACAATTCATGCATTGGCGCTGGCGTATGATCGATACCTGCATTGTTTATCACAACGTCGAGACCACCTAAGCTTTTCATCGCTGCAGCAAACAATGCGCGCACTGAGTCACCGTTAGCAACGTCTACTTTAAAAAAATGTATATCGTTACCTTCGGCTTTAGCCTGTTCAAGTGTTTTTAAACCGTTGTCCTCAGACAAATCAGCGATAAGAACGTTGGCACCTCTGCTTGCCAGTAGCAGAGCTACCTCCGCACCAATTCCTGATGCACCACCGGTAATTAAAATACGCTTATTTTCAACATTTGCCGCAGTGTTCATCATTCATCCCCTACTTTCAGTACCAATTTACCGAAGTTTTCACCCTTAAACAGCATCATTAATGTATCTGGGAAAGTTTCTATTCCCTCCACAACATGGTCTTTCACTTTCATCTCACCAGAGTGGATCCAGCCTGCAATATCTCTCATTGCTGTTGGGTATTCGGCAATATTATCAAATACCACGATGCCTTCCATTTTTGCACGATTAACAAGTAGTGATAGGTAGTTTGATGGTCCTTTTACAGGCGTTGTGTTGTTATATTGGCTAATTGCACCACAGATAACAATACGTGCTTTCATATTTATTTGAGTTAAAACGTCATCCAAAATATCACCGCCAACGTTATCAAAGAAAACATCGACGCCTTTTGGACACGCCTCTTTTAGCGCCTTCTTTACATTTTGCGACTTGTAATCGATAGCAGCATCAAAACCTAACTCATCAATTAGGAACTGGCATTTTTCAGCTCCGCCCGCAATACCGACAACACGACAGCCCTTAATTCTTGCTATCTGTCCAACGAGTCCTCCGACAGCGCCAGCTGCCCCACTGACAACAACGGTTTCGCCCGCTTTGGGTTCACCCGTTTTAAGCAATCCAAAATAGCCGGTCATGCCAGGCATGCCCAATACGCCTAAATAGTATGACAATGGGGCTAATTTAGGATCGACCTTATGCAGCATTTTGCCATCACTAACAGCATATTCCTGCACACCTTGATGACCACATACATAATCACCTTCCGCAAATTTTTCATTTTTACTGGCAACGACTTTGCCCACCGTTCCGGCGCGCATTACGGCACCAATTTGTACCGGCTCTATGTACGATTTTGCATCGTTTAACCAACCGCGCATTGCAGGGTCTAGCGAAATATAATTAATCTTAACTAATAGCTCACCGTCTTTTAACTCGGGGACATCTGCTTCGGCAAACTGCCATGTGTCACTAGTGGGCTCGCCAAACGGTCTTTTAGCCAATAGCCATTGTTTGTTTTTCATTATTCTTCCTTAAAACCAATCAGGGTGCATGTCACTGCAAACATCATTGTCTTGTTTGAGTATTTTTAAATCACGTTCGATGGTGGGTAATTCCCAACTAATAAAGTATTGTGCGGCTTGAATTTTGCCTTTATAAAATGCGGCTTCTTTCTCAGTAACGTCTGCCGCGGCAAGCTTATCTTCAGCAACCCTAGCTTGACGTATCCATATCCAACTCACGACTATTTGCGCAAATACATTCATTAGCGCTTGAGCGTTTGCTAGTAGTGTTGCTTGTTTATCAGATTGAATCGTTCCCGAAACATGCACAATAATGTCGTGCAACGCTTTCAAATAATGCGCTAACTCTTTTGCCATAGCCGCTGTTTTCGGTGTAACTATTTGTGACAAGTCTCTCTCTACTTCACGTTGCAGGGTCTTTAGTCCTAAACCATCTTTTTGCCAAAGCTTTCTGAATGAAAGGTCAAGCGCCTGTATACCATTAGTACCTTCATGTATTGGGTTTAAGCGATTATCGCGCCAAAACTGCTCTGAATAATACTCTCTGGTATAGCCTGAACCACCTAAAACTTGAATGCCTAAGTCGTTCGCTTTAGGGCCAAATTCAGACGGCCACGCTTTGAAGACGGGCGTTAGTAAATCAAGCAATTCTTTCAATGCTAGCTTTTCTTCAGCGTCATCACATGTATTGATCCTATCAATAAGATGAGAACCATACATGCACAGCGCCATGCCGCCTTCAGTATAGGACTTTTGTGCAAGAAGCATTCTCTTTACGTCACCGTGTAGAACGATCGGTGCAGGTTTATCTGGTTCACTATGCTCCGCATGGCGCCCTTGTGTTCTGTCTTTTGCATACGCCAGTGAATATTGATATCCGCGATAGCCAATCATCGCTGCGCCAAAGCCAACGCCGATTCGAGCCTCATTCATCATCATGAACATATAGCGTAAACCGTGATGTTCTTCACCTACCAAATAACCATAGCAGTCATCATTTTCGCCGAATGTCAGTGCAGTTGAAGTGGTCCCTCTATAACCGAGTTTATGCAATAATCCAGCAAGCTGCACATCATTGCGGTTTCCTCGCTCACCGTTATCATCCAATCTGTACTTAGGCACTACCATGAGGGAAATACCTTTTACACCAGCAGGACCGCCCGGCACTTTGGCCAGCACTAGATGGATGATATTCTCAGACAATTCATGATCACCGCCAGAGATATAAATTTTACTGCCTTTTATTTTGTAAGTGCCGTCCTCTTGTTTAACGGCGGAGGTTGTTATATCTGCTAAAGATGAGCCCGCATGCGGCTCAGTCAGCGCCATAGTGCCGGTAAATTCTCCGGTTAACATACGAGGCATAAATTGTTCTTTCAGCGATGCTGAACCAAAATGGCAAATAACGTTGGCAGCAGCCGAGGTTAAAAATGGATAAGATGTAGTGCTTGGATTTGCGGCCATAAAATAGGCGGACGCGGCTGTCATGACTACTTCTGGCAATTGCATGCCGCCGTCTTCAAAGCTATATCGGCCAGCAATAAATCCAGCCTCACAAAACGCATCATAAGCAATTTGAACATCGGGGATCATACTTACTTTATGACCGTCAAAGGTAGGTTCGTTCTTATCAGCAATGTGATTGTGCGGTAAAAATAGCTTCGTCGCGATTTGTTCAGCAGTAGCTAAGGTTGCCGTAAATATGTCTTTATTGTGCTCTTCAAATTTGCTGTGTTCGCATAATTTGTCTGCCTGAAGTACATCATAAAGTTGAAAATTCATTTCTAGATCAGGGATCAATTTGTCTGTCATTGGTAAGCGCCTCGGTTCTGTCGTGAATTATTTTTTAATAACTAATTAAATAAATAATACGCAAATGTCAGTTTATCTAAGCATATAACATCATGAATGCGCGCCTTGTTGCCAATTCATTTTATCAATACAAGATTAACAGTGAATTGAATAAAGGTTTAGTAAGCACAAAAAGGTATAAAACCTACTCTTAAGAAACGTGCGATTAGAACTATTTTCTGTTAGCATCTTGCGCGAATTTTACGCACAGTGCGCAGCGTGTGGCGCGCAGTTTATTTGTTGAATATTGACTGACTGAAAACCAACGAATAAACAATTTACGACTATACTCGTAAATAACTTTCTTGCTTTGAACGGCTTGATACTCATTATTAATTTACTCATTTTAGGTGACATCGAATGAAATACAAACTAGCTAGTATCGCAATATGCGTGGCATCTGCTTTGCAGGCAAACACAGTAGTCGCGCAAGAAACAGCAGTAAAAGAATCTGCTTTAGAAAAAATTACCGTCACCGCACAAAAGCGCAGCCAATCCATACAAGATGTGCCGATTTCAATCGCGACATTGAGTGGAGAACAATTCGAGAGTATTTTTTCTGGCGGTGAAGACATTTTAGCTTTAGCTGTACGCGTACCTGGTTTGTATGCTGAATCTTCAAACGGACGAGTTGCACCTCGCTTTTATATACGTGGTTTAGGGAATACCGACTTTGATTTAGCGGCATCACAACCAGTATCAATCGTCATGGATGACGTAGTTAAAGAAAACGTTATTCTAAAAAGCTTCCCATTATTCGACATTCAACAGGTTGAAGTTATTCGTGGCCCTCAAGGCACTCTGTTTGGTCGTAATACAACAGCAGGTATCATTAAATTTGATAGCGTTAAGCCAACTGAAGACTTTGATGCTTATGGAAAAGTAAGCGTCGCGTCTTTCGGTACAGTCAATGTTGAGGGTGCTGTTGGCGGCGGTCTTACGGATAATGTTGCTGGTCGATTTTCATTCCTATCACAGCAAAGAGACGACTATATCGACAACGCTTTCTCTGGTGAAGATGAAGCCATTGGTGGTTACGATGAGTTGGCTTGGCGCGCACAGTTACTATTCACTCCTGTTGACGATTTAGAGATGCTACTGAATATACACGGTCGCGAATTAGACGGGACAGCGTCAATTTTCCGTGCGAACGTTTTTACCAAGGGTTCTAATAACTTAAACCAAAACTACGATCGCACCACTGTTTTTTATGATGCGAACTTGTTGGGTAATGGGTTTGATAACAATCCGCAAGAATATGAAAACTATGGTTTCTCATTTAAAGTAGATTATGATTTTAATGGACTCACATTTACTTCGATTACCGCTAACGAAGAAGCTAACGGTTCAAGTTTAGGCGATGTCGACGGCGGCGCAATTTTCAATGGTATCAGTACTCCTGGTTTTATTCCGTTCACCGCTGTTACTCAAGATAACCTAGATGACCTAGAGCAGTTTACTCAGGAATTCCGCTTGGCAAGCAACAACACTGATGCTTTTAATTGGCAAGTTGGTGCGTTTTACTATGACTCGTCATTTAACGTTACAAGTATTGACGGATTCTTTGGCGCGACAACTGTATTTCACGACAATAAGACTTGGGCTGTATTTGGTCAAGGTACCTATGAGCTTTCAGACAAACTAACAGTTACTGCTGGCTTACGTTATACAGATGATGAAAAGTCACTCACTGTTGGCAATCAAAACGTTGACGGATTTGCCTTAGTTATTGGTGCGGCCAGTGTTCAGGATTACGACCCAATTAATGTTTCAGACGACCAAGTGGGTTATGAATTAAGCGCCAATTATAAGCTAGACGACAGCACGTCGTTGTTTGCACGCTATGCAAATGGTTTCAGAGCGCAAAGTATTCAGGCTCGCGACGTAGCATTTGAAGGAGCTCCTTCAGTTGCTGACGCGGAAACAATTAATAGCGTAGAGTTTGGCTTTAAATCTGATTTGTTGGATAACAGCTTACGCTTAAATGCTGCCGTATTTTATTATACGGTTGACGACATTCAATTTTCAGCTATTGGCGGTGGCGCGAATAATACAGCCTTAATAAATGCTGATAAGGGCTCTGCTTACGGCTTTGAAGTGGACGCAACTTATATTGTTAACGAGAATTTAGTGGTGACAGCTGGCTATAGCTTCAACAAAACCAAAATTGAGGATAACGGTTTATCTGTTTTCCCATGTGGTGCTAGCGCAGCTTTTGGTCCTAACTGTACTGTTACTGACCCAATGACAAACGACAATCGTGCGTTAATTGATGGCAACCCATTCCCGCAAGCTCCTGAAAGTATCTTTAACTTTACAGCTCGCTACAGCGTACCTATGGGAGATGACGGCGAATTGTTTGCATACACAGATTGGGCTTTCCAAGGTAAAACTAACCTTTTCCTATACGAATCAGTTGAATTTCAAACAGACAACAACTTTGAAGCTGGATTACGTTTAGGTTACGAAAACTTTGCACACAACTACACGGTTGCTTTATTCGCAAGAAACTTAACCGATGAAGATAATGTTAAAGGCGCTATCGATTTCAACAACTTTACTGGCATTATTAACGAGCCACGCGTTGTTGGTATTGAAGGTAAAATTAGCTTCTTCTAAGATTCTATAGTTGTTAAGACTTGGTTTCTGTTTGTTTTTATTGACAGTGCAGAAATCAAGTTAAATCCCATCAAAAAAAACGCCTCTTTAAGAGGCGTTTTTTTTACTTAGCAAAGGCACTTTTCTCAATCATCGTTAATTAAATAGGCTCCTAAAAAAGAAGCTCTACTATTATCGAGTGGATAGAATCTTGGCTACACTACTTCCACTAACCATTATCAGGCAAAGGCTGCGTTAACATCGTTTTATCCTTTCGCTTAAAGACCCGCTTAACGTCATCGAGTATCATGTACAAAGCTGGGATAAGCAGTAGCGTAATGACCGTAGCGAAAAGAATACCGAAGGCGAGTGAGATAGCCATTGGAATAACAACCTGAGCTTGCAAGCTACGTTCAAAAACAATGGGCATGAGTCCCATAAACGTCGTAAGTGAAGTAAGTATGATTGCTCTGAAACGCTCACTGCCCGACTTCAACACAGACTCAATCAGCGAGCGACCTTCTGCTCTAGCTCTATTTACAAAATCGACCATAATAAGCGAGTCGTTCACTACAACGCCTGCTAACGCAATAATGCCACATATGGATAATACGCTTACTGCTTGACCCAGTATAAGGTGCCCCACAATAGCTCCAACCATACCAAATGGAATGACCGACATGATAATAATCGGTTGCGAATATGATTTTAATGGAATTGCCATGAGCGCATAAATAGCGACAAGTGCAAACAAGAAACCTTGGGCCAGAGAGACAATCGCCTCAGACTCATCTTTTGAGTTTCCTTGTAGTCGAAAATCAACGGCCGGATAACGTTCCAACATTTCAGGAATGACCTTTGTTTGTACGTCAATTAATAAGTCTCGCGTATCAACAACGTCTGCATTAACTTTAGCAGTTACCGAAACTGAACGATTACCATCAACCCTTGTAATATTGGCATAGCCTTGGCCTAATTCTATGTCAGCGACTTCACTAAACGGTATATCATCGCCGTTGGGCGCACGAACTCTCATCGTTTCAAGATTGCCGATCGAGTTTCTTTCATCTTTGGGATAGCGAACCATGACCTTTATTTCTTCATCATCCCGCTGTATACGCTGAGCTTCAGCGCCGTAAAAACCGTATCGCACTTGTTGCGCAAGCTGTGACAAAGATAAACCAAGAGATTCGGCCTCCGGTTTAAGAGCTAATTTGATTTCGTCGCTTCCGCCGCTGAACGAATCATTGACCTCAGTGATGCCTGCATAGGAACCTAAGTAGCTGCGTAATTCTTTTGAAATATTCTCAAGCTGAGAAATATTATCAGATCGAAACTCAAAGCTCAGGCCGTTGCCGCCGCCAGGACCTCCTGGACTGCCAATATTGAAGTTCTTGACACCCGGAATTTCAGGCAAATACTCCCGCCAAATGTCCTGAATTTGAACATCTGTTAGTTCCCGCGTCTCGCCTTTGGTTAGTTCAACAAACACTGAGCCGCCCAAAGTACCATTATCAAATGCGATAACATGTTTCACCGCCTTAGTGCCTGTTTCATTAGCAACTTCATCGTCCATCTTATACATTGCATCTAGCATCGCATTGATGGCTTGGTCACGTTGCCCTAGCGACGAACCAGGCTCAAGTTCTACACTTGCCTGCATAAAGTCTGAAGGAATAGTAGGGAAAAACTGCCACCGCACTAAACCACTTGCAAACAAACCGATCGTAATAATCAACAGGCCAATAAAGCTGGCTAACGTGGTATACCTGTATTGCACGGCCTTTTTCAAAAATGGGATGTACTTATTTTCAATAAAGCTTTTAATACCGATACTAAATATATCTCTAAATTTTTGGAATTTTGTCGCCTTGCTCGGATCGTAAGGCTTTAATTTCATATGCACCAAATGCGCAGGCAATATTAATTTTGATTCAATCAAAGAAAATATTAAGCACATAATGACGACGATGCCAATCGTCTTCCAAATAACACCAAACGTGCCGCTCACCATTAACATAGGCGAAAATGCTGCAATGGTAGTTAACACCCCAAAGGTTGCAGGCATCGCAACTCTCTTCACACCTCTGATAATCGCGTCTGTACTGTGACCTTTTTTATCGATTTCTGAATACGCAGATTCGCCCATAATAATGGCATCATCTACCACGATCCCTAAAACGAGAATAAATCCAAATAGACTCAACATATTAATTGAAACATCTATTTGCGACGCAGGCATAAACATCAGTGTACCTAGGAAGCAAACCGGCAAGCCTACAATTACCCAGAAAGCAAGTTTTACTCTCAAAAATAGTGAGAGCACAATAAACACAAGTAAGGCACCAAAGCCCATATTTTTAAGCATCATGCTTAAGCGGTCCGCTAAATAAAACGAACTATCGCCCCAAGTATCAGCGCTTAAATTAGCCGGCATAGTTTTGCGCTTTTCGTCTAAGTATGAATTTACTGACTTGGAGATTTGTAATGCATTTTGATCACCAACCGCTCTAACGCGGATGCTAACAGCGGGTTTTCCATCGAATAAGGCGAATTGTCTATCTTCAATAAAGCCATCATTAATAGTGGCAATATCGCCAAGAAGCAGGCGCGTGCCATCTTCACGCGAAACCAAAACGATTTTTGCGAAATCCCAAGCGTTATAAGCTTGACCATTGGCGCGTAGTAAAATATCACCATTTTCAGACCGAATCGAACCACCAGGTAAATCGATAGACGACTGTCGAATTGCCGTTACCAACTCGTTAAATGTTAGGTTGTATTCCTGCAGTTTACGTTCAGATATTTCAACAGAAATTTCGTAGTCACGAGAGCCCACAACCGAGACATCAGAAATTCCACCTAAATTGGCAATATCGTCGCGAATACCCTGTGCATACTCCTTCAGTTCACGTTCAGTTGTTTCACCATAAACTGAGACCCACAGCACGTCCTGAGGAAATTTAATACGATATACCACGGGCTTTTCAGTGTTACCAGGGAAGCTAGGAATTGCATCTACCTGCACCTTCACTTCATCTAATAAGTTTTGAACGTCGTACCCGTCTTCAACCTCGATACTAATTGAACCAACACCTTCTCGTGCTGTTGAGGTCATTTTTTTAATGCCTTCAAGGTCTTTTATCGCCTCCTCAAGTTTGAGGATAACTCCCTCCTCTACTTCCTGAGGTGCGGCACCTAAGTACGGCACTTGGACTGAAATAACGTTGACTTCAAACGTGGGGAATACTTGTTTTTGAACTCTAATAATGCCAAAAATTCCACCGAGAATAATGACAAACATCAATAAATTAGCAGCAACACTGTTGCGCGCAAACCAAGCAATGATGCCTTTTTCGGTATCAATATGTTCTTCTTCGTATTGCTTACTCATTATTTGACCTCAATAGCATTATCGTTTTGCACCGTTTCTGGCTGGCTTGGTGGTTTCTCTTCATCACCCAAAAATCTTACTGGCATTCCCTCGTAAGGATTAGGTACAGCGCTCATCACGACTTGTTCCTGCGGGTCTAAACCGTCACTAATGTATACAAAATTTTCATCTGCTCTTTGAACTGTCACAAAGTTTATTTTGATTTTTTTGTCTTCACCGACAGTTAATATTGTGCCGTCTAAACGTAAAACATTGCGCGGTAAAACAACAATGTTTCCCACTGTTATTCCGGTAATAGTTGCATTGACGAAGCGTCCAAAACGCAAAGGCATGCCTTTTTGAGATGTCGAAGCGTTTAACTGATATGGGTCTTTCACCTCAACGACGCCATAGATAACTCGACTTTTGCTGTCTAACACAGCCTCGTCACGAACTAGAACCCCTTGCCATTTTATGGTTTTTCCTGCGACATCTGAACTCAATGTGACTTGAGGATTAACTGCGTTCAAATCGGCTAAAAAAGCGATATCATCATCGGTTAAAGGTAATCTCACTTCTGCCACGTCGGTTGAAAAGATCTCACCCAGCTGCGAGCCTATCGTCACGAACTGACCTAAGTCGACGTTACGTGTTTTGACTAAACCATCGAACGGCGCTCTTATTTTTGTTCTTTCGAAATTGCGCTGTGCTCGCTGCAAATTTGCCTGCGCTGCTTTTACTGAAGCTTCTTCGCGAGCTAACTGAGGTTTTCGGAGTCCCAATTCAGGCGCAGGTCCTTTGTTAAATGAACGCCACTCTTCTGCTGCGACTTTTCCGCGTGCCTTTTCTTCATCAAATGATGCTTGAGCTCTCGCCAATTCTGCTTCAGCAAGAAGCAAATCAGTCTGATAATCAGATGTTTCTAACTCTACCAGCACATCGTCTTTCTTAAAAAAACCGCCTTCGATATAGTTGTCAGCAATCGCGATTACCCGCCCACTAACCTGTGAGCTAAGCATTGTTTTATTTTTTGCCTGCACTGAGCCTTGCGAATAGACTAAGAAATCAACATTTTCAAACTCGATTGGTTTGGCATCAACCAAAAAGTCACGTGTGATCACCTCTTCTTTCTCAGGCTTTTGTTTCATACTGATTAACACAAACATCACGATGATTGCGCCAACTAAAATCAATATAGGTATACCTGCTTTTTTAAAACCGCTTGCCATTGAAAAAATCCCTGTGAATGTAATGAAAATATGGACCTTGCGCATTGTACGCAAATTTCAGCGTAAACGTTGTTTTACATCACTTTAAAATTGTTAATAGATGTGTCTATTGCAAAGCATAATTTAAACGTCGATGACCTGTCCGCTACCGACTGCAAAAAACACTATAAATCAAATGTTTCAATGTACGTCCTCTGGATAAGCATTGCATCGTTGCTCGCACGATGGCGCTGTATATTTATCCGTCTCAATATTGATGCCTTAGCTTCATCCCAAACATCATATTGGCCTTCTTTTAAAATCATCTCCAAGGAACTTAATCGAAAACCAATTTCAATTTGAGCGCGATCATACAGCTTTACCAACCACGGAGAATCAACCACCCAACCGTCGCTATAGGTAGGTTCAGAACGAATAAAATCATTGAGTTCTAAACATATCTGAACTCCTGAGATGCCTTTTTGGTTCAACAGCGATTTACTGATGCCGTGCAAATTTTCGGCGGCAATATCCCAATGGCACCAGTCGTCAAACGGTTTAATTAGCTTGCAATAGCGAGCGCCATCAGAGCGAACAACACCAATTTCGATAGGATAACTTTCAGGTCCAAATCCACTCGCCTCTATATCCATAATAGTCGGTATGTTTATGGCAATGTCTCCCTCTCATTTAACTCGTTGACACATTATTTACATGAGTATAGAAAATAAATGAAAATTACTCGATACTTTTATTATTCAACTTGCTTGTTCAGTCACTGAGATCTTGTCGCCGCTTTTTGACGAAGTTCCCCGTATTCGGTCGTATATCACTATTGAAAACTATTGAAAAACAACTCTCTTCGTGGGAATGTTGCAGACGAAACCTAAATTCATTCAAGCCATTTGTCGCGTGTTTGTTGTAAGCTCAATGTTATACAATACAAAACAAAAAGAAGTGGCGCGACTTGACCATTTTGAAATCAAACTTAACGGAAGCTACGATCTAAGTTATGAAAAAACCGACCACATTTATTAGCGTTCAAGAGCAAGATTTTGATTTGGCTCTCGAGTATACCCTTATAAGGAAGCAGTCTGATTCTGACGGTGCGATTGTGACATTTACTGGTTTGGTTAGAGAGTTAACTGAGCGTGGAAATTTGAAGTATATGACGCTTGAACATTACCCAGGAATGACAGAAAAAAGCCTTATGAACATTTGTGAACAAGCACGTGAACGCTGGCCTATAGGCTCTATTCGTATAATTCACCGAATCGGAAAGCTCCCGCCAGATGAACAAATTGTATTTGTTGGCGTGAGTAGTAAACACAGAAAAGCAGCATTCGCAGCTACCGAATTCATGATGGATTTTTTGAAAACCCACGCGCCATTTTGGAAAAAAGAGTTTACTACGGAAGGTGAATTTTGGGTCGACGCAAAATCATCAGATAAACACAAAGCCAACGACTGGTTAACTTCAAATTAGTTTAAGTATTGCATTTAAGTTGATACAACATCTTATATAAAAACCGTTTTCAGTACTCTGTATTAAACAATAAAAAGCCCGTGTGACCATTTGGTCACACGGGCTTTAAATACACATCAACTTCGTCTTAACAAAACAGTGTTAAAGCGCTGCTTCCAACTGAGGGAGCACATCAAACAAATCGCCTACTAAACCGTAATCTGCGACTGAGAAAATAGGAGCTTCTTCATCTTTATTGATTGCCACAATAACTTTACTGTCTTTCATACCCGCTAAATGCTGTATCGCACCAGAGATACCCACAGCAATATAAAGCTGAGGAGCGACTATCTTACCCGTTTGACCAACCTGCATGTCGTTTGGTACGAAACCAGCGTCAACCGCTGCTCGCGATGCACCAATAGCGGCACCTAATTTATCTGCAATGCCATGCAACAGGGCAAAGTTTTCACCATTTTGCATTCCGCGGCCGCCAGATATAATGACGTCTGCTGCCGTTAATTCAGGACGCTCTGACTCTGTGAGTTCAGCAGAAACAAAGCTCGATTTCTCGGAAGTTTTTACTGTATCCAAAGTCTCGATTGATGCACTTCCGTCATTCGCCGCAGCGTCGAAAGAAGCCGCACGAACAGTCACTATTTTTCTAGTGTCAGTCGATTGAACAGTCGCTATTGCGTTACCCGCATAGATTGGTCTAACGAAGGTGTCTTCCGACTCCACTTTAATAATGTCAGATATTTGTGCAACGTCCAAAAGTGCAGCAACGCGTGGCATAAAGTTTTTGCCCGTAGTCGTAGCTGCTGCGAATACATGCGTATAATCCGCTGCAAGCTCAACTACAAGGTCCGCAATGTTTTCTGGCAATTGGTGCTCATAAACAGCATTGTCAGCCAAAATTACTTTGGAAACGCCAGAAATTTTTGCAGCAGCATCAGCAACAGCTGCACAACCAGAACCCGCTACCAATATAACAATATCCGATGATGCACCTAATGCAGCATGAACTAACTTGTTAGTTTCTGTTTTTAACGACTCATTATCGTGCTCTGCATATACTAGTACGCTCATGATATCACCTTCGCTTCATTTCTTAGTTTTTCAATCAACTCTGCAACATCTGCAACCTTCACACCGCCACTACGCTGCGCTGGCGCTTCGACTTTAAGAACGGTTACTTTAGACGTCATATCAACACCGAAGTCTGCAACAGGCTTAACGTCAATCGGCTTGCGTTTGGCTTTCATGATGTTAGGTAATGATGCATATCTTGGTTCATTTAAACGTAAATCGGTTGTTACTACAGCTGGCAGCTGAAGCTTAACGGTTTGTAAACCACCGTCGATTTCGCGCTTCACATTCACCGTACCGTCCGCTACAACAACTTCTGATGCGAAAGTGCCCTGCGGCATACCAGTCAATGCAGCAAGCATTTGACCCGTTTGGTTGTTATCAGAATCTATTGCCTGCTTACCTAGTATCACCAAATCAGGGGATTCAGCTTCGACCACTTTTTGTAATAGCTTTGCAACCTGTAAAGAATCAACAACCACGCCTGCATCCGTTTCAATATGAATGCCACGGTCTGCACCTAGCGCTAAACCAGTGCGGATTTGCTCTTGGCAAGCTTTATCGCCAATAGACACGACAACAACTTCTGTTGCTACGCCTTTTTCTTTCAGACGAATCGCTTCTTCAATAGCAATCTCACAAAAAGGATTAATTGCCATTTTCACGTTATTAAGGTCAACACCCGAGTTATCAGGTTTTACTCGCACCTTGACGTTGTAGTCTACTGCCCGCTTCACCGGAACTAAAATTTTCATAATCACCTCTATTTAGGGCTTGCGATAAATAAATACTATTCGCTTTCATTACACTTTCACGTAAATATAGCAGTCATACTAACTGTTGACGCAAAATTTACTTACACTTTACGTAAACGTCAACCTGTATTCACTATAAAATACCATTACTTGGTAATTAGATTTTACAATGTTTTGACAAGCTGTAATATTCGTTTAATTAATGTTTTACTATAACTGGTAAGAGTTGTTTAGGAGACGCACGTGGAAAGAGAAGTAATGGAATTTGATGTTATCGTAGTTGGCGCGGGCCCTTCAGGTCTATCGACAGCTTGTAAACTCAAGCAATTGGCCAATGAAAAAGGTCAAGAATTAAACGTTTGTGTACTCGAAAAAGGGTCTGAAGTAGGTGCACATATTCTTTCAGGTGCTGTTTTTGAGACAAAAGCGCTAGATGAACTGTTTCCAAATTGGGCAGAAATGGGTGCACCTTTAAGCACAAAGGTAACAGAAGACCATATTTATCTGTTAAATAACGAGACGGGTTCAACAAAGCTACCTAATTTTATGACCCCCAAAACAATGCACAATACTGGCAACTATATTACGAGTATGGCGAATCTGTGTCGGTGGATGGCGGAGCAAGCCGAACAACTCGGGGTAGAAGTGTTTCCTGGTTTCACCGCAGCCAATGTCCATTACAATGAAGATGGCAGTGTGGGCGGCGTTATTACAGGTGATATGGGGGTTAGCGAAGCAGGCGAACATAAAGACAGCTACATGCCTGGCATGTTGCTTACCGCAAAATATACCGTATTTGCAGAAGGCTGCCGAGGACATTTGGGCAAACAGCTTATGCAGCAGTTTGATTTAAATAAAGATGCCTCTCCTCAACATTATGCGATTGGCTTTAAAGAGATCTGGGATATTCCAGCAGAACAGCACCAGGAAGGTTTAGTGGTCCACACCGCAGGATGGCCACTGACCGATACAACGGGCGGAAGCTATTTGTATCATGCAGAAAACAATCAAGTGTTTATCGGTCTGATTGTCGATCTTAATTATTCAAATCCGCATCTGAGCCCTTTCGACGAATTTCAGCGTCTTAAGCACCACCCTGTTATTGCCGACACCTTAAAAGATGGTAAACGCGTAACTTATGGGGCAAGAGCGATAGCGAAAGGCGGTTTTCAGTCTCTCCCTAAAATGACTTTTCCTGGCGGCTTACTGGTGGGTTGTGATGCCGGCACATTGAATTTCGCAAAAATCAAAGGCAACCATACAGCCATGAAATCGGGCATAATAGCCGCTGAAGTTTTATTCGAGCTGTTGTCTGTCGAATCGGTTGAAGTGAAAGATCCGACTGAATACACAGAAGCATTCAAGCAGTCATGGTTATATGACGAATTATATCGTTCGAGAAATTTTGGTGCCGCGATCCATAAATTCGGCAACTTCATTGGAGGCGCTTACAATACCTTAGATCAGAACTTTTTTGGCGGTAAACTACCGTTTAATATAAGCGATACAAAGCCAGACCACACTTGTTTAAAATTGGCAGCAGATGTTCCTAAAATTGCTTATCCAAAACCTGATGGCGTGCTTAGTTTTGACAAACTATCATCCGTATTTTTGTCGAATACAAACCATGAAGAAGATCAACCTTGTCATTTGGTCCTTAAGGATCCAGCCATACCAATAACGGTGAATTTGCCTAAATATGATGAACCCGCTCAGCGTTATTGCCCAGCAGGTGTATATGAGATAATTGAAAGTGATGCTGGTGAGAAGCAGTTGCAAATTAACGCGCAAAACTGCGTACATTGTAAAACATGCGATATCAAAGACCCGAATCAAAATATAAACTGGGTCGTACCTGAGGGTACCGGTGGTCCAAACTATCCTAATATGTAGCGGATAAAATGTCTGAATTGCTTTTTTATCAAACATTTGGCGAGGAACATCTAGCTTCCTCTCCCACCCAGCCCAGCGTGGTTCTCATCCATGGTTTGTTTGGTAGCGGTGACAATTTATCTGTCATACGCCGCCATTTTGAGGCGAGTCACCACGTTATTTCGATTGACCTACCAGATCATGGTAAATCTCCTCGCAGTGAACATTTCAGTTTTGATGTCTGGGCACAACAAGTAATTGAAACGCTGTCCTCATTGAACGTAGATAAAGTAATGATTGTTGCGCATTCATTGGGCGGAAAAATAGCAATGAGGGTTGCTAGCTTAGCGCCAGCGTTAATAGTGAACTTAGTTGTGTTGGACATTGCTCCAGTTAAGTATGAACCTCGGCATCAGAATGTCATCAATGGTCTGAGCAGCGTAAAGTTAGATGAACTAGCAGATAGAAAAGAAGCACTGGCGCAGCTGTCAGAGCACGTTAAAGATGCCAGCACGTGTGCATTTTTGCTTAAAAGTTTATACCAGGATGAAACACGGGGTTGGCAATGGCGGTTTAATTTGCCCCTCATTGTAAGAGATTATCCATTATTGAGTGATTGGCCATTCTCAGGCCTGCTTTACTCTGGCAACATGACTTTCATAAAAGGTAAGAAAAGCGACTACATCAGCGCGCATCATCAAGCAACGATCAATACGCAATTTCCAAATGCAAAAGCAAAAATTGTGGACGCTGGACATTGGCTGCACGCTGAAAAACCACAACTTATTAACACCTTGTTAACCCGCATTTTACTTGGCACGGATAAGTAACATTGATAGATTGTTAATCACGCAAGTAGCTTCAAAAAACTAAGTTAATCGTGCTAATATCTGCGGCCGAAGTTATTTAACTTATTTGCAGAGTGATATGACGCCAGAAAGCTATCAACAAATTGAGTCTATTGTCTTAAATGTATGTTTGGTTGGTTTATTTATTTTGCTCGGTTTAGCAATTCACGACGTACTAAAGAAAAATGATGTCCCACTCATAGGCCGAGTTGTCGCTTATGGCGTTTTAGGTCTAGGTGCTGCAGGCTTTGTTGCTAAAGGCATTATTCAATTAATTTATGGTGCTAGCGGAATTTCATAGGCTAGTACAATCAGAAAGACGTTTTAGAGGGTAACAAATGGCTAGCGTTGGTTTATTTTTTGGTAGCGATACAGGTAACACAGAACACATTGCTAAGATGATCCAAAAAGAATTGGGTAAACAGCTCATCGACGTAAAAGATATTGCGAAAAGCAGTAAAGAAGACATTGCTGAGTTTGACCTATTGATTTTTGGTATTCCCACTTGGTATTACGGTGAAGCTCAATGTGATTGGGACGACTTTTTCCCAGACCTTGAAGAAATTGATTTTGAAGATAAGCTTGTTGCAATCTTCGGATGCGGCGACCAAGAAGATTACGCTGAATACTTCTTAGATGCCATGGGCATGATAAGAGACATCGTCGAACCTAAAGGTGCAATTTTAGTTGGTCAGTGGCCAACTGAAGGCTATGATTTTGAAGCATCCAAAGGCATGGCTGATGACGACCACTTTGTAGGCTTAGGCATCGATGAAGACCGTCAACCAGAACTGACTGAGCAAAGAGTTAAAGGTTGGTGTAAGCAAATAGCAGAAGAGCTGTGCTTAGCTGAACTAGGATAATGCCCTACTAGCGCGCTCGACAATTATAACAATTCTGTCTTCAAACAAAAGAAACGCGGTGTTGGTTAATTAAAAATCGCCAAATCGCGTTTTTTATTGTGACTACCTATCGTTAGTTCAAATGTTTTATCGCTGCAATTAATTTTAAGGCCCCTCTTGTCAAAAGATATTAACGTTTGATATTTCTTAAGATAGTTTCTATTTTCGAGTAGTAGTGTGTTCTGAGTTCGACTCTACTGATGACTCTACGCCACTTTTGTGTTGTCTACTCAAAATTATCAAATACGCACTGTAAGTAGCGAAAAGCCTTTTTAGCCTCACTATTATTTGAATTACTGAAAGAAGTAGACGTTTAAAAATCATCACCAAAGGGCAAGAATGGGCAGTTAGCCGACCTTGACGTTTTCTTGTATTTGGCATCGATATAGTCAAAAGGTGATACTTTTTTCAATGTTCTCTGAGATGAATTTACTGTTATTTTAATATTGATGATGAAACTATTTTTCTCTATAGCTGACGTTCAATAACGCAGCCAAAAGTTGCGAGTAATCGCTTGTTGAAAGGTGCAGCGAAGCGGAACCGAGCAAGCTGCTACGAGTCCGACTTGATGGCTTTGATACTCATTGAGCCTTCTCCCAAGCTATCGAGTTTTTCGCTATGCTTGAGTTCGCCAAAACCAAAAGGAGAAAACTCAATGAGATTTTATAATAACGCACATCCCTATTATTGTGGAATAGATTTACATGCACGCCTGCTTTACGTCTGCATCATTGATGATAAAGGGGAAGTCATTGTTCACAAAAAGATTAAAGACGATAAAGAAGCGTTGATGCAAATCCTCGAACCTTGCATCGGCAATGTCATTGTGGGCGTTGAATGCATGCACTGCTGGTATTGGGTAGCGGATTGGTGTGACGATAACAACATAGATTTTGTGCTCGGCCATGCCCTTTACATGAAAGCCATTCACGGTGGTAAAACCAAGAATGATAAGGTCGATTCACTTAAAATTGCCAAGCTTTTACGTGGCGGTAATTTCCCTATCGCTTTTCATTATAAAAATGAGATGCGTGCTACGCGGGACTTATTACGCAGGCGCACAAAGATTGTTCGCCATGGCGCTATGCTTAAAGGCCATGTCGTTAATACGAATAGCCAATATAATTTGCCGCCCACGCAGGTTAATTTGAAAAATGTATCTGCTAGAGAAGCGCTAAAACACAGTTATGATGACCCCGTTGTCCAACGCAATATTGACCTAGACATGAATATACTTGACTTCTACGCTCGAGAAATATCCAAGGTTGAACACTTCATTCTGGCGCAGGCGCGCCAGCATAATCCTGCTTTTCTTAACCTATTAAAGACTATTCCTGGTGTCGGGCGCATACTCTCACTGACTATTCTTTATGAAATTGGCGATATCAATAGGTTTGACTCGGTTCAACGCTTTGCCTCTTATTCTAGACTCGTAAAATGCAAAGCTGAATCAGCAGGCAAAACCTATGGCACCCAAGGTAATAAGATAGGCAATGCTCACCTGAAATGGGCCTTCTCTGAAGCGGCAGTGTTATATTTACGCGGCAACGACAAAGCACGCAACTACCTTAACAAATTACAAAAACGCATGAGTAAAGCCAAAGCAATATCTGCACTTGCTCATAAATTAGGCCGCTGTGTTTACTTTATGCTTAAAAACAAAACGGTGTTCGATGAATCACGATTTTTAAACGGGTAAGTCGCGTAATTGGGTGAGCTCAACACATAACTAGTCTTGGTTAACACCAACGTGCGAGCATGAATATGGCAGAGAATAACCTGAAGTGAACTTCTAAACACGCTGCCAATATGCCAAATGCACTAAGCTTGTTCGATTTGATTAGACACCCAATTGGCGCGCAACAATACAATCAGCAAAATCGCTTACACCTTGAATGAGCCTGTACCTAACTGTGCAAAAAGCACCTTCTATTTGATTAGTGCCATCTCAGGGTTAACCGATAAATGTCTAGTGACCCAGCCACTCTTAATGGATTGAGAATATAGCTGGCAGCGGTGAGACCGCAATAAGAGATCCTCTATATGTGTTTGCTGTAAGCGATTGACTTAACAGCTACATGACAGACGAAGTAAACGCTTTTGCTGATTGATTTGGATTTGACCGCTAGCGCGGTCAAAAAGATTTCTTATGGCTGTTGACAGGAGATCGGCTCATATGTGTTAAATTTTCTTAAACTCAAATGTATGCCATACATTTCTTACTTTTTTAGGAGTACCATCTGGGCTATATGGTTTATAACGAAACTTTGATAATGCTTTGACTGCTTCTTTTGAAAAAGTACCTATAGGCTCTTCATCTATTAAAGTAATATCTGTAGTTTTACCTTGCTCATCAACGGTAAATGTAAAAATAGCCCACCCATTTAAGTTGTTTTGATTTCTCGGTTCAATCCTCACGATTGGTGAGAAATATTTATAACCGCCGACTTTAGTGCTTTTTGTCGATAACCATTTTCCAGCATCCTTATTTTCAGTTTGATCAATACCATAAACTTCTATCGATGGTGCTTTAACTCTATCAGTATAAAATTGAGCATATTTTTGAGATTCATCTTCTGTTGAAGCACACCCAATCAATAAAACGATGGATAAGAAATATAGAATACTACGCATTAGTTCTCCTAGAAATTTAACGCCAAACTAAGCGGAAAATACTTGCGCTTTGGCAGATGGCCAGCGAGTATTTTTCTTGCTTGAGCGCCTTATTAGGCATGTTTTAAACCTATCTTGTTTTTAAATAATTATCTACAACTTTAAAATAATCCGGCTTATATGCTTTAAAATCCCATTCACCATTAGATAGTTTTTCGATATGTTCATTGCAATACCTTTTTTGGGTTTCCGAGGGCATTATGTCATACACCTTACTAACAGCGGCTAAACCAGCTTTAGTCATATTTCCTACGACATGTGGTACTTCTATTTTGGCTTGTGCAACAATTTCGTCTGTAAAAGCCAAAAGACGTTCATTGCTAGCAGCCCATTTGTCGTATGAGTTAGATAAATCAGATTCTAAGCTAGGAAAATCAACTTTACATGTATCAATTAGACTTTTATATGATATTTGCTTGCTATAAAAAAAACCTACTGCTTCCATTACAGTAACTTGACCTGCATGGACAGTAATTGAAAAAAATAGAGAAATTATTATTAAAATCCTCATCAGAATCCTTTTATATGTCTAACGCCTTACTAATGGGCGCATAAATACTTGGCTAAAATTAGCGACGAAGGACTGCAAGCCAAGCGTCTTGCGTCCTTTTGAGTAACTTGTTAATTGCCAAAAACACCTAGAGATTTCAAATAAACATATAAATACGGTATCACTAAGACTCCAATAAGAGCTAGCACACCAATATAAAGAAAATGAGCTTCTTTTTCTGTTTCATCAAAATCATATTCTTGCTCAACGTCTTCAAACAGGGCATCAATTTCTTGTAGCTCAGCACCATCTGCAATCGCAGTTTCTTTCATATCTGCGAGTTTTTTAAGCATATTGTCATGCACTTCGATGGCTGATTTGTGAATATCAGACTTAAACTTATCGTAATTAAGATAATGCTTATGAGCATGATAAGCCCAGAAGGTCGCGAAACATATGAAAAAAGTGCTTATGAGTTCAGAGTACTTGAAACTAACAATATTGTAAGCAATTAGGAAAATCGAAACGGCGAAGCTACCAGACAAGGTTTCACCAGAAAATTGATAAGCATTTTTGATTTTATCCTTATCAAAAAGATTAAAAATGGTTCCTGCAACGATTAAACCACAATAACAATATGCCCAAATTGGCACTAAACTCTCCTTGGCAACTAACTTCTATTATGAAGACTTCATAGCAACAACGGGATGCTGTCATTTAATAAACTCTTCATACTTTACTATTTTCAATACCTTACCAACTTTTTGATAATAATTACCACCATTTTTTTTCGGTTACTATGACGGCAAAGTAACAACAGTTTTGAACATATGGGTTCGTTGGCCTAAGCGCTTATTTTTAGTGGTATTGAATATAGCTTACTGAGAAGAAAGCGTCGAAGAATGTCCGCTTTACTATTCAAGGGGATTAGCTTGACGTTAAAAGGCTCTCAAAATTCTAACGCGTTAAGTGCCTTTCCAATACCCATCAATAATATTCTACGACTGTCCGCAATTGCCGTAACACTGTCATAACCATTTTTGCCACCCGTTTCGGTAATGACCTCAAAATGGCCCGATAACACCAAATTAGGTGCTTGTTTCAAAACCGGAAAAGTGGTCGGACTCAACCGAACTAACTGGGTGGCCGGTTTCGAGCGAAACATGCAATAAAAACTTACGATGGTTTTATTCTTGATTTTCCATTGAAAAGCAATGATAACAACCAGTGCTTTTTAATTAAATGATAATCAATAATGTACAGAAGTAAAAATACAAAGGAGCAGAGTAAAATAAAACTCAAATAGAGGTTCATTTTTAAAGGTCCCAATACAAAAGTAAAGAATATAATAATTAAAGGGTTATGCAGCAGATAAATCGTAAAACTTGAATCAGCTAATTTTTTGGTTAGTTCATTTTTTTGACTTCCAATAGCATTTAGAATAAATAATGATGAAAAGGCTAAAAATGCAGCGCTAATATTTGAGGCATAAAAAAGATAAATCCAATCTAATTTTTTTGGCCAAAAAGTTTGAAGTAGCACATAGAGCAAAATAGAAATCGAAAGTAATATTAATGATTTCTGTATGGTCATAAATGAAAATACCCTATCTCTTTGCCCCCAAAGGTACATCCCAAGTATAAAATATGGAAAGTATTTATATACCGTTCCAAAAGTAATAAATAAGAATTGCTCTGAATATATTTTATAACCTATAAATGTTGATATAACTGACGCTACAGGTGTTATAAAAAGTGCTATTATTGCAATCATTCCTATGGGAGTTTCACGAGAGTTTTTAGTGGTAAACCTTTTTGCAAAAAGTGCCGACACGAAATAATAGAAAATTAAATTACCAATAAACCATAAATGCCCTAACCATTGACCTTTAATAATATAATCCCATGAAAAGGCATTTATTCTATCAGTAGAGTATTCATTCATAACAAAATTAAACGAAAAACCAACAACTATTAAAGGGATTACAATTCTAAAAACTCTGTCCGTTAGTGACTTACGCATCCCCTGATTTTCAACTAACATTACAAAAAAGAATCCTGCAATAATGTAAAATGTTGCTGATCTAAAAGCATGTAAAAAATGAGAAAATAAAGTGAAAATTTCGCTCTGTTGTTCATAAAACAATCTCCAACCACCTTCAGGGCGATATATGAGACTTGCATGATAAGGCACCACCAGTACCATTAAAAATCCTCTGGCGAAATCTAATCCGTAGTATTTTATTTTCATATTAAGTTACATCTTTAGAATTGTGGTAGAGAATTGAAAAGTTTCAAATTTATATTAGGCATGTACTGTGATGTATTAAAATTGGAAACTCAAGATAATTATGCCTTAGATAAAGTGTCAAGATGTTTTACACATTCGTTTGCAAACAAATGCAACAAGACAATAACCTTATGATTTATAAATCATATCTTATAGCGGCATGTAATATGCATCTCGTTTTTTAAATATGAATTATGGAATCTAAACCGATGTTGTACAAGAAAAGCATAAAAGCATCTGCAATAATAATTTTATTATCTGGAATGATGTCCCAACCATTGTATGCTGAAGAGGTACAAGCTTTAGGATATTCTTGTCCGGGTATTTCTGGTTTGAGTAACACGCCTTGCCCAGCGGTAGTCGAAGTACCTGAACCCTCAACTCTTGCTATTTTTGCATTAGGGGTTATGGGGTTAGCGTTACGACGGTTTAAGAAACAATCTTAATAATTCCTTTGTAGTAAACTCTAGCTAACATCAATTGTCATGATTGGTGTTTTTTTGTGTCTGGTGATTAGTGTTAAAGTTTTTTAACGGTTAAATCACTACCATAGGATCATGTATCCTTTTTTAAGCTAGATGAATAAATACCTCAGATTAACATTGATAAATTATTAGCACCAATTGAACACAATTTGCAGTTTTAACCACAAAATACTTCCCTATTGAATGACCGCTATGGTGGCACTGCAACTCGTCAAAACTAGTTTTTCCAAACTACCGCTACGACTTCAAACAGCACAAAGCACCAATTGGCTAAAAAGCCGTGACGGTCAACTATTACCGTTCAAGTGACTATTGACTTACAGTGCTTAACAACTTCTTTATTGCATTCTACCTTTAAATTTAATAATGGCCGTCATTCGCAATCTATACCGACATTTGAACAATTAAAAAGTAGCCCCAAATTATCAAACTTTATAAATATTCTTTCATCATGCTCTTCACAAGCAAACTATATTGAAGTAATACCTCATATCGTCAGTTTTCGTTTACTGCGCAATTCTCAATCTTAACTTGTCATTTATACTATTTTTGTCGCACACTAAGGAGGACAAATAAAAATTATTATAACGACATAAGGATTACTCATGCGAAAGCCCATTAATGCTGCGGTTTGTGCAGGATTACTTGCTTTATCGATTGGCGTCAGTCAAGCAAGTTTGCTAATGAAACCAACCTATAATGCTGATATAGATTATCAATCTCAAATGCTAACCGGTAATTACAACACAGCCCTGACCCATCCAGACACAATTCTTGGCTTTCCAATCGGTCAAAGAGTAGCAACACCAGCACAAATTAATCAATCAATTGAAACTTGGAAGACGCAAACTGATCGCCTCCATGTAATTGAGTATGCTAAATCCCATGAAGGCAGACCGCTGCACGCCGTATTTATCTCTAGTCCAAAAAACTTGGAAAAAATTGATGAGATTTTAGCGAAACTAGATGCTCTGTCAGACCCCAGAACAACATCCGACGCAAAAGCCAAGCAAATTATCGATGAATTACCTGCGATAGCCTGGATGGCCTATTCTATACACGGCAATGAAACATCCGGTGCCGATGCTGCACTAACCTCTATTTATCATTATGCAGCGTCGGAAGATCCTAAAGTACAGCAACTACTTGAAGACATGATTATCGTGATCGATCCGATGATGAACCCTGATGGCCGTGACCGTTTTGCAAAATCACTTGAGCAATACAGAGGAACTGCGCCAAATGTAGACGACCAGTCCCTACTCCATCGCGGAGATTGGCCATACGGCAGAACAAATCACTACTTTTTTGACCTCAACAGAGATTTTTTCTATTTAACACAGCCTGAAACGAAAGGAAGAGTGAAGCTCATAAATAAATGGCGCCCTCAACTAATGATCGATGGTCATGAAATGGGACCACAAGATACTTATCTAATGGGTCCGCCAAGACAGCCACTTAATTTTAACATTGCACCCAGTGTGCAAAAGTGGGCAAAAACATTTTCTGTTGACCAAGGCGCAGCATTTGATAAAAACGGTTGGCGTTACTATACCGGTGAGTGGTTTGAGAACTGGTACCCAGGTTATTCAAACTACGCTGAATACAGAGGCTCTATGCATATTTTGTATGAGCAATCGCGCATGGCTGAAGATGGTGTAAGGCGTCCAGAGGGAACGATTCAGACCTATAAAGAGTCCGTCCACCATCAGTTTGTTAGCACAGTGGCTAATTTGGAGTCTTTACAAAAACACAGTAAGGAAATGTATAAAGACTACTGGAGTGATAGAAAATCCGTTCTTGAAAAAGACAGCCCTTACGCTAATAAAACCTATGTCGTGTTAGCCAATAATAATCAAACACGCATGAATACCTTGGTTGAAAAGCTTCAGGCACAAGATATTGAAGTGTATGTCGCTGACAAAGATTTTAAAGCGAAAGACGCAACGAATCATTTGGGTAAAACACAAACAGCAACAGTGCCTAAAGGCAGTTTAATTATCCCTAATCGCCAGCCTGAGGCTCGCCTATTATCTGCAATTATGGAGTTTGATGCACAAATTTTGCCTGAAACAGTGCAAGAAGAGCGTCAAAAAATTCTGCGTGAAGGTCAGTCAATAATGTATGACACTTCGGCTTGGAACTTAAGCATGATGTATGGTTTGGAGGCTCTTACGTTGCCGACGAATGTGACAGATAACATAAGTCCGTTCACCAAAAGCAGTCAAGCACAAATAAAAGCCGCTAAAGACGCAATTGCTTGGGCTGTAAATGGCGACGATGATGCTTCGGTGGCTTTTGCTGCGCGGCTCATGGAGCGCGGTGTGCAGGTGCGAGTTATTGATAAAGCAACACAGTTGGGAACTGAAAGTTTAGTGCGAGGTTCAGTTGTTGTGACCATTACTGACAATGTAAATAATGCTAATTTACTGTCTTTAATCAACGAAACGGCAGCTGAAACGGCATTATCGATCCAAAATATAAAAACGGGTTATGGTACTGGCGATACACCAGAATGGGGTGGCGATCACTTCAAATTATTAACCCAGCCACAAATTGCCATTCTCGGGCAATCAGGTACAAGTAGCAATGATGTTGGTGCAACATGGTGGAGCCTAGATACACATTTAGGTATTCGTCATACGCAACTAGACTCGTCTGCCCTATCGCGCACCGATTTACGTCGATACAACGTGTTAATAATGCCGAGCGCTTACTCTGTTTCAGATACAACCGCTAATGCGCTTAAATCATGGGTTGAACAAGGCGGTACGTTGATTACGCATGACAACTCAAGCCAAGCTATTGCGTCAAAAGAGTTCAGTAAAGTGAAGCTAGTTGACGATATATTTGAAGATGCCGAGCAGTATGATATTGCCCTGCAGCGCAGGTTACTTGCACAAGAGCCATTGGGTGATATGAAAGATTATTTCGCAATGACAGTACAAGAAGACCTCGCGTACCCTTGGGACGATGCGCCGAAACGACTAAGTAAAGAAGATCTTGAAAAGCGCAACACATGGCAAAAGCTATTTATGCCTGCTGGCGCGATGTTGTCGGGTGACGTTGACACCAAGCATTGGCTAACCTTTGGAACATCAGAGACCTTGCCACTGCTTTATAGTCGTCAACCCGTCTTAGTCGTTCCTGAAAATGCGGAAGCCGTCGTGACTGTCGGTGTTTATACCGATAAGAAGAAGGTGAAAAAATCGAAAGATGATGACGATGAAACCAAAGCTATTGGTTGGTATACGCTGCCTGAAGACAAAGAAATCAATATTCGTATGAGCGGACTGTTGTGGCCTGAAGCGGCGCAGAGAATTGCTAACTCAGCGTACTTAACGAGAGAAAGCGTGGGTAACGGTCAGATTATTATGTTTTCTGGAGAGCCAATATTTAGAGGGGCAACCTTAGGCACGAATCGACTATTGTTAAATGCAGTTGTGTTCGGCCCCGGAATCGGTACACGTCCAAATATAGTGTTATAAACAGTGCTGCGTAAAGTGCGATATCGCTGAGAATAACTAGAACAGGATCTAAAAGAGCTTCAACTGAAGCTCTTTTTTTTGACTGTGAAACATCCTGCGTTATTGATATTACCTACAATCTAAATTTAGAAACAGCCTGCTTCAACGAGTCCATTTGCTCGCCTAGTTGATGCGTAGCTCGGTTAGATTCTTTGGTGCTTTGCGCACTGTTATCTGCTAAGTCAACAATGTGCTTTAAACTCTCAACCACATCATCAAGTAAAGCGTCTTGGCTCTGCGTATCTGCAACAATCTGACTATTTACGTTTGCGAGCGTTTCGATTATTCCGCGAATGTCAGAAACCTCTGTTGTCACTGTTTGCGTAAGAGCAACGCCCTTTTCAACTTGCTCAGAACCCAAATTAATTGCCTGAACCGCTTCCGTTGCGTCCTTTTGCAGCGCACCGATCATTTGTTCAATTTCTTCCGTAGATTTATGTGTTCGGGTAGCCAATGTTCTTACCTCATCTGCCACCACAGCGAAGCCCCTGCCTTGCTCGCCCGCTCTCGCTGCTTCAATTGCAGCGTTTAACGCCAATAAATTAGTCTGTGCCGCAATCGTTTTAATAACGTCTAAAATGCCGCCAATTTTATTACTGTTATCACCCAATCGATAGATGATTTGTGCTGATTGTGCTGCCTGCTGTGCTTGCTCATTTACTTGGCGTCGACTTTGCTCAACCAACGACATTATGGTGTCAGTTTGCGAAATAGCCTGCGTCATTTGCTCTTTAGATGCCTCTATCTGACGTAAGTTATTCAAACTGGTTTCTTTCACTTTGAGCGTGTTCGTGGATGTTTTACTAATTTGTTGCTGCTGCATTGCAACTTGCTGCAAACTTCTATCGCCCATTTCAATAGAGCGATTAGTGACATCTGTTAGTACCTGTTCTTGCTCATGAATACTGCCTATTAGGGTTTGTAATGAGTCGATGAGGCGATTAACGTTTTTCGATAATTCAGCGAATTCATCAGAACCCTCCTCATTCATACGCTGACTTAGATCACCGCTACTAAGTACCTTCAAGCGTTGATTTACCTCTTTTAAAGGCTTTGCAATAATTCGCGTTGCTATCAGTGCGAGAATAATTGTAGCCGTTATACCTATCATAGACACAACAACATTCTTAATTTCATTACTTGTCACTGTGTTTAAAATATCTTCCTGACCTTGCAATGTTGCAGCATTTACGCTTTCTGTTAGAGCAGCTAATATTTCATTAGTTTTATTGAGCGCTATATTGGCGTCTTGGTAAGACTGATTGATGGCCTCAATCAAGCTCAATCGTTTCATTTGAAGCGCATAGATCCCATTATCGCTAGATAATATTGCTTTCAATTTCATAAATTGTTGGTTAAAACCATCAACCAAGCCATCGTTATCAACTGTCTCAGCAAGACGATTTAGATAGCTTGCATCCGCCTCAATATTAGTAATATTGTATTGCATGTCATCGATAGTTTGCTGAATATGGTCACGCTCTGAAGCTCTCGCTAATTCTTGGATAAAGCCCAGTATCAATGTCAACTTGTTATCAATATTGTTGCCCATACCAATAAGTGGTTCTAAATTTGCCTCATTTCCTTCAAGATAACTTAAATCTGCCATTAGAGCGCTTGCCTCATCGGCAACGGCAAGTGTCGCTTCACTTGATTTCCTTAGTTGCTCTCTAATTGCAATTATGACCTCTATATCCTTGAACATTTTTTCACTGTAGGTAATAAACTGAGTGCTCAAATCAACTGTTGATAAGAGTGTTGCCTTATTCTCAGTCGCAACAAAACTGTTTAGAGAATTTAGTCCAGCAGTTAAACTTGATGACAGTGCCTCGTAACTTTCTTTCTGCTTCGTGAGCAGCTCACCTTCGGTTTCAAAATACGCGCTAATATTGACGTTAGATAATGACAAAATATCCATGCGAACATCGGTCATCGCCTTTTGCATCGGCATTTTTTCTTGAATAACCGTCGACGCTGAATATTTTATATCTTGCAGACCAAAGTACGACATAAAACTGGTTAACAGTAATAAAATCGCGAGGCCACTAAAGCCGAGGATCATTTTTCGAACAACGGACAGTTGTTTCATCATTTCAGGCATTTTACTCTCTTTACTCTTTTGGTAACTCAATGGAAAACTTATTTACTGTTTTATGTAAAACTCATCTTAAAAATTTACATTTCGAAAGACGCTAATGTCTATCTATTAAACACTGTTTTTGAAAGCAATTTCCGCTTATCTTATAAATATTACGGCAGACACTGTTAAATCTTTACAACTTACCTATAATATACCTCAAGTTTCAAAAACGAAGTTTCTCATGGACCAAAATAAAGAATTAAAAAAAGCAGGACTGAAAGTTACATTACCTCGTTTGAAAATCTTGGAAATTCTTCAAGAACCCCAAAATCAGCACATCAGCGCGGAGGATGTGTATAAAATATTGATTGAGCAAAATGAAGAAATTGGTTTAGCTACCGTTTATCGGGTTTTAAATCAATTTGACGATGCGGGTATTTTAAACCGACATCACTTTGAAGGCGGTAAATCGGTCTTTGAAATCAGTCATAAAGAGCATCATGATCATTTAGTGTGTTTGAGTTGCGGTAAAGTCTTCGAGTTTGAAGACGATGTGATTGAGAAACGACAAGATGAAATTGCAGCGAAAAATCACATGAAGCTGACAAATCATAGTTTATACCTTTACGGAGAATGCACCAAAGTAGATTGCGAAAACGCAGAACAATAAAGCGTAAACCTGAACGCTAAATTCATTTAACGGTTAACTATGCACTGACTTTCTTTTGAAATGGATTTTAGTGCAAAGCCTTTCTAGGCAAACACTTTTTCAAAAAAGCATTTCCTAGAAAGATGTATTGATCAATGTTGAGCATTGCGCTAGCAATTAAATTTGTGCTTGTTATAAGCATTTTGAGCAGCCATCCATACAGACCCTTCCCGTCCATCCCCTACTAAGTTTCCATCGATTGACAGCACAGGCCCAATTTCCTTACTAGAACTCGTTATCCAAACCTCGTCAGCGTCCAATAGCTCATCCAAGGTAACAACGCTTTCCTGTATTTCAAAGTCTGTGTACTGCCGAATAGCATCAATCGCAATGCGCCTTGTAATCCCCGGGAGCAAATGATTGTCCAAGGGAGGGGTATATATCACTTTATTCTTCACAATAAACACGTTACATGCTGCAGCTTCAGTAATTTCTTTATCTTCGTTATACAAAATAATTTCATCAACCCCAGCGTCCTGTCCCTGCTGAAAATGCATCACATTGCCAAGCAAAGACGTGGACTTTATATGGCAGCGCTGCCAACGTAAATCCTGCCCAGTTGTCACATGAAAGCCTTTCACTTTTTCACTAGAAGCGTCTTGACTAGGCGGTGTGTCAAATGCGTAGGCGAATACAGTAGGCGCGATATTTTTAGGGTAAGCATGAAATCGTTTTACATCAGTACCACGGCTCACGTGCACATACACGCCCTGAGAAACGGATGTCTGTTGTGAAATAAGCTGATGAATAATATCAGTCCAAAGCTCGGTATCAAGTGCATAATTGATCCCAACGTTTTGCAGGCCGTTTTTCATCCTTTCGAGATGTAGGTTTAGCCCGACAGGTTTTCCTGAATAGGTAGGAATGACTTCATAAATTCCGTCACCAAACAAAAACCCCCTATCCATCGGTGATATTTTGGCTTCGCTGGCATCCACAAACTCGCCATTTAAATAAACTTTATTCATTGTTTCATTCCTATATTGTTATGTCGGTCCTGCTGTATGCGCCTTGACATTTATTCATCAACACTTGTTTGTGGTTCATTTTGACGAAATCTATTCATTTTTACTTGGCGAAGCAACCATTCTTTTCTTGCTGTCAATAAATCACATTCTTCAAATTGAATAGTGCTGCCAGGACGACATTGACCTAATTCGGGCAAGTCATTCGCGATAATACTCCCAATTTTAGGATAGCCACCAATTGTCTGTCTCTCAGCCAACATAATAATAGGCAAGCCACTCGGTGTTATTTGAACTGCGCCATTGGCAATGCCCTCAGAATATAGCTTAACTGAAACCTGCCCGATAGATTCACCTGTTAATCTTATTCCCATATTGCTCGCCTCGTTGCTAACAGAAAAGCGTTGATTGAAAAAACGAGCCTTCATTTTGTGGTCAAATAATGCATGCTGATAGCCCAACACGAGTCGCACAGTATAGTGTTTTGCCAAGCGTGTTGTAGGAAGCGATACTTTCTTTAAGGCTGAACGAGGGTCAGACTGATTAATTTGTTTTTCATGAGCCAATTTAGCTATATCAGGGACACCCGATGTTGATGCATTAGCTGTCATCAAAGCTTTGTTTTCAAAACTGAGCTCATCACCAATCTGCAGTCCTTTGCCATCTAGGTTTAATCCACCCGTTTTCTCTCGCGTCACGGCACAACAAGAGTTCAAAAACATCGCAGTTTTAAAACGATGGCGACAGGCTATATAATTCCTTGCGCCAAGGCTCGGCTCCATAATTTGCAGAGTTTCACCTTTCTTCCAAACCAACTGTTTATTTAATGGCTGACAAATATCACCGATCTTAATAATCGATTGCGCGCCAGTAACTGCAATTTCAAGTTCTTGTGTTGCGACAGCCTTGAAGCCGCCGAGCAAAACTTCAATAGTTGGGTTATTTTCAGCAACCTTCACGATGCTGTTCGCAAGCAAATGGCTGTTTCTGTCAAGCGCCCCAGACTGGGTAAAGCCTTTGTGTTGATGACCTACTCTGCCTAAGTCAGTAAATCGTGCACTCAGTCCCGTAGCCAGTATTTTCATGAGCTAGCCCAACCAAGATACTCACTCTCAGTGATAGGATAAAACTCAACATAGTCACCCGTTTTCAGCAGTGCTTCAATATCTCCGTGTTCAGAACCAACTTTATCTGACGCCTTGAATAAAAGATCGAGCGGCGTATAGCCAATTATATGCCATCCACCCGGCGATTCATCTGGATAAATCGCGGTTTGGCGATCGGCTATAGCAACGGCACCTTTGGGTACCTTTAGGCGAGGCTTGCTCAATCTCGGTTGAGATAACGCTTCGGGCAACTCCCCTAAATAAGCAAAACCTGGCATGAATCCAGTCGCATAAACACGGTATGTATTTTCAGAGTGCGAAGCAATCACTCGTTCTTTGCTCATCTTTTTTTCTTGAGCGATTTTAGACAAATCTGTTTCGGCTGCAGAAAGCTCATAACAAACGGGAATTCTGTGCATACGTTTGCTGGGCGATATTGGCACTTCGACATTATGGTTTTTGGCAGTGTTTTGTTCAGAGTCAATTCGTTTGAAGGCGCTCGGCTTTTCTGCCACGAAGTCAGTGATTTGAGTACTTAAATCACTGACTAATTGTCGCAAAAATGCGTTTACGCCGAGATGGTCTATATCGTAAAGCGAAAACTCGATCATTAAGGATGTGTAAGAAGGAATATATTCGCAAAGCCAATCAGGCTTGTTCGCTAATAATGTGCGTGTCAGTATTTCAATGATCGTATTTGCTGTTTCTAAGCCTATTGTTGTGTCGTCCACGTACAATATGACACTACAGTCCGAGGCCGTTCTAATTTCGATTATATCGTTATCATTTTCAATCATCATAGTGCTGTCATCAGCCATGTTGGTGGTGCTTTATTGCAGTAACTCTCTTATTTTTTTAACGGTATGCATTGCCTCTGGCGTATCACCATGAACGCAAATGGTATCAGCATAAATGGACAAAATAGCGCCACTCTCAGTGATAACCTCATTTCTTTGAATAAGACGCCGTGCTTGCTCAACGGCGTCATTAGCATTCAACACGGCTCGAGGATGACTGCGAGGCGTTAACAGTCCAGAATCTAAATACAGACGATCAGAAAAAGCTTCAAATATTAAGGTAATATCACGCTCTCTAGCTTCAATTCGCAGGGTCTCATTTTCAGTACTAGCCTGAACAACTAAGGGCAAATTGCAGTAAAAACCAGAAACAGCAGAAAACACAGCGTTTCTTACCGCTTTATCTGCCATCATATCGTTATAAAGTGCACCGTGAGGTTTAACATAGCTCACTTCTTTACCTTGGCATTTTGCAAGTCCATCCAAGGTCGCCATTTGGGCTTGAATAATGAGCATCAATTCATTAGGCGGAACCCGCATACTTCTGCGCCCAAAACCCTGTAGATCTGGATAAGAGGGATGAGCACCAATGAGAACATTATTTTCTGCCGCTAGCTCAATGGTTTTGTGCATCACCGTAGGGTCGCCCGCATGACCACCGCAGGCAACATTTGCCATATCAATATAGGGCATTATGTCGCTGTCGGCATCGAACTGCCAATGTCCGTAACTTTCACCTAAATCCGCATTTAATTTCATAGTTCCCAAATTAAGATTGATGTTGAAAAATTCAATCCTGTTATACTAAAGCTATAACGTTAAAAAATCATGTAAAAGAGAGTCTTAAATGCCAATAATTGGTCAAGTGAATGATTTAATCGTCACCGACGAACTTCCCTTTGGTTACTCATTATCCACTAAAGGATCACATAATGATCCTGATGAGTCAGTCTTCCTTCCTGTAAGCGATGCAAAAGGTCAGTTCAGTGAAGGACAAACCCTGCAAGCATTCGTATACTATTCGCAAGACGGCAGCATGCATGCCACACAAAAAGATATGCCAATTAAAGTGAATGATTTCGCATTATTGACCTGCACCGGTGCAACTGATTTCGGTGCATTTTTTGATTGGGGATTAGAGCGCGATTTGTTAGTGCCAAAATCGATGCAGCATAAGCCAATGGATATCGGCTTAAGCTATGTGGTCTATCTTTTAGACGATCCCAACAATAGAAAAATGATTGGAAGCACCAAACTGTATCGATTTTTAGAGGAAACCACGGATGATTTAAACGTGGATGACACAGTATCCGTCATTGTGTTTGACGAAACCTCGTTAGGCTTTAAATGCGTTATCAACAAACAATATCAAGGTCTACTGTTTAAGAGCGATTTATTTAAAAGACTCTCTGTTGGCGACCAACTTACCGCTTATATAAAAAATATAAGGGAAGATGGTAAAATTGATTTGTCCCTACAAAAGGAAGGCAAGGAAGCGAGAACAGACTTAGCAAGCGAAATTATGGACGACCTAGTGGCACATGGAGGCATGTCCACATTGACAGATAAGAGTTCAGCAGAGGAAATTTTTGCGCGCTTTCATGTTAGCAAGGGCGCTTATAAACGCGCCATCGGTACGCTCTATAAAAATAAAAAGATAGTATTGAGCAAAACACATATCAGCATAGTCGAAAGTAAATAAATTAACACCTCAGATAAAAGAATGATTAGGTAGGAAAGATGAAAGCAACAGTCGTATGGGAACCATCTGAAGATGGCTTAGGTTTTGAAGGTGAAATGGACAATGGCAGAAAGCTGAAGTTAGACGGCAATGGTAAAAACCTATCGCCAATGGAAGCCGTGCTAATTTCAGTGGGGGCGTGTTCCTCTGTTGACGTCGTTGAAATTATGCGCAAGTCTCGTCAGGACATGCATGGCTGCTACTGTGAGTTAGAAGCTGAACGAGCTGAATCTGCGCCTCGCAAATTTACTAAGATACATGCCCATTTCGTTGTTCAAGGGAACAATATAAATGAAAAACACCTCGCCAGAGCCGTGCAGCTAAGCACTGAAAAGTACTGCTCTGTCATGCTGATGTTAACCGGCAATGTTGACGTCACAACCAGTTTTGAGGTTCAGGAGAAATAGTCGTTCTAACTGTTTGTCTTTTTCTTATAGCACGAATGACATAAGCTCTATATTTATTACGAAAACTAGGTAGTTAATATGAATTTTATGACAAAATCTATTTTAACTGCATGCATTCTGTGTGTGACGTTCGTTGCAGGTTACTTAGTTGGAAGCAATGCACAGCCTACAACCTCCGTGTTAAATTCAAGCGAAACGGAGCGCAACCAGCACACAACCGACAGCTCGCTTACTACAACGACTAGTGCTTTTAATACAAAGAAAAGTAATGCTGAACAGCGAGCTTCAGCACCTGCTCCAACTGACAAGTCAGAGGGCAGCATTGTTAGCGAAGAACCTTTACATGTCGACAATGGCGATATCATTGCATTGTTTAACGACTTTCTAACTTACTCTACTTCAAACTCAGACTACAAAGAATACGGTAAAAAAATAGATGATATTCGTAATATTTTAATTTCATCTAGTGCCGATCTTGCCTTACTTTTGGAATACTTTGAGCAGGTTCCACTTGATTCTCAAGCAAGTTACATGCTGGTGTCAATTATAATGGGCTTGCCGCAAGAATTAAGTAAGCCAGCAATGCAGCGTGTTATGGAAAACGCACTTCTTAAAGAAGGCCCTGAAAACGCCACCAACTTTTTAGAGTTAGTAGCAAGAACTGGAGTAAAATCGCCATCCATTACTTCCTCACTAAAAGATATCGCTATTTTTAGTGAGAAAGATGAAGAAACGCTAAGGGCCTTGGATATGCTGATGCCGTATGAGTTGAACAATGTAGAAAATCAACAGGTTCGCGAGCGTCTTCTAGCCGCTATCAATACTAGTACAAACCCCGATAATCCGTATTACTTTAGTCAACTGTTGCGTTTCAGCAATACCGACCAGAGAGAGCAGTTAGCGCTCGATGCATTTCATGACGAATCAAACACCGAAATGCAGTCAATTATTATGGACTCAATACAGGCTGGCACATTGGATAGGTCTGCAGCATTGAGGGAAATATTGTTTAGTATTGCTAAGCAAGACCAAAATGAATTGCAGCACCAAGCGATATATACCCTACTATATCGCTTTGATTTATCTCAAAATGAATACAACGATATCACTCAAGGCAAAAATCTGAATATCGAAAATATTCATTTTTAAACCGACTCGACTATTAATAAACATAGTTATTCTTCGGCTAACGTGTCCTCTTCGTCGTAAGTATCGACATCAAAATCTTCATCATCATTGCCATCTGCACTGCTGTCTACTAAACCAATATCTATCGATTTTGTTGGTGAAACCCCTAATTTTTTAAACTGCTCTGCTTGCCTCACTAAATTCCCACGGCCCGTGGATAATTTACCCATCGCCGCCTCATAGGCTTTTGCTGTGGCATCCACATTGCGACCGATTTTTTCCATATCGGTAATAAAGCCATGAAATTTGTCATACATCTTTCGCGCTTGCTCAGCTATTTTATTTGCATTTTGGTTTTGATATTCATACTGCCAAATATTATTAATTGTGCGCAATGCAACCAATAGATTCGTTGGGCTAACCAGCATAATCTGGTTATCGAGCGCTCTTTTTATCAAGTCAGGCGCATGTTCGATAGCTGAGATAAACGCTGATTCTATTGGAATAAACATGAGAACATAATCAAGCGTTCTCACGCCGGTAAGGTCTTGATAATCTTTCTTACTCAGCCCTTTTATGTGGCCACTTATCGAATTGACGTGTTCTTTAATGGCACGCTGGCGATCATCGTCATTTTTCGCGTTAACGTATCTTTCGTGAGCAATTAATGACACTTTCGAATCAATAACAATATCTTTATCGTTGGGCAAATGAACCACAACATCGGGCTGATAGCGCTTACCGTGATCATTTTTTAACGATTTCTGAGTTTCGTATTCATGGCCATTACGTAATCCTGACTCGGATAAAATTCGCTCTAATACCAGCTCTCCCCAATTTCCTTGCTGTTTGTTATCGCCTTTCAATGCATTGGTCAGCGCGGCTGCTTCTTCAGTAATCTGTTTATTCAGTTCTTTCAAACTTAAAATTTCAGTTTTGAGGGATGCTCTTTCCTGACCTTCTTTAACGTATTGATCTGAAACTTGGCGCTTAAATGATTCGATCTGCTCTTTAAGCGGAGCGATCAGCTGCGTTATTCCGGTTTCACTCGTTCTCGTGAACTTTTCTGATTTTTGTTCGAATATTTTATTTGCTAAATTCTCAAATTGAATAGAAAGCTGTCTTTCTGCGTTCTCTAGTAAATTCAATTTTTCTGCAAAACTCTTTCTTTCTTGCTCAAACCCAGCCTGCTGCGACTGGTAGCTAGCCTGCAAATTTGCGTATTTGTGATTTATTTCATCTAACTTCTTCGAAAAAACCTCATTTTCACTCTGCTTGCGTAGCAGCTCATCTGCTTTTTGACTCAACACCCCAATTTCACGCTGATTTTCGGCGATTATGCTTCTACCCGTATCTAACTGCTGCTTATATACAAACTCATTCTTTTGCAAGGTATCCTGGAGTTCGTCAATTTTAGCGTCATATTGACCAAAAGATTGGTCATTTAATGCTATTTGTTGCTTTAGATCTTGGATCTCCGATTCATAAATGGATTTTTGCTTGTTTATATCATCAATGTACGTTTCAGATTGCTGCGCTAATTCAGACTGATGCTGAGCCATTATGGAGTCAAGTTCACGCCTTGAATATGACCGCATAAGCAACCATACCAACAGCATAGTAATAAAAGCTGCTGCACCTGTAGCTATAGCAACTTCGGTATTCATAAACGGTTGTAACATGGGGTGCATTGTTTACTTTATCCTTGTAGAGTTTCGACCTGTATATCGTGTCAAAGCGAACGTGTGCAGCGACCACGGCACATTGGTGTGAATATTATCAAAAACCTCGCCCAATAACTAAATGATAACAATGAATAAATTCATGATGTCACATGCAATAAGGCCCCGTTAGTTTCGGGGCCCTACTTTTACTAGCGCATTTTTGTGCGGTAACTAGATGGTCAGTTTGAATAGACCCTATTTAACTCTTAAAGCCGCATCTAAGTCAGCAATTTTTGCTTTCCAAATAGCGGGCCCTGTTTCGTGAGCGTTAGCACCGGAACTATCCACTGCAACAGTTACGGGCATGTCGACAACATCAAATTCATAAATGGCTTCCATTCCCAAATCTTCAAATGCCACAACGCGCGACTTTTTAATTGCTTTAGAAACTAAATAAGCGGCGCCCCCGACAGCCATCAAATACACCGCTTTGTGTTTCGCTATACTTTTGACTGTTGCTGGACCACGTTCTGCTTTTCCAATCATGCCGATTAGGCCGGTTTGCTCTAACATCATGTCAGTAAACTTATCCATACGTGTGGCTGTTGTCGGCCCCGCTGGACCAACAACTTCACTGCCGACCGCATCAACAGGGCCTACGTAGTAAATAAAGCGGTTAGTTAAATCAACGCCATCAGGCAAACCTTCACCATTATCGAGCATTGTTTGAATTCGCTTGTGGGCAGCATCACGACCAGTAAGCATCTTACCGCTCAGTAATACCGTTTCGCCAACTTTCCAGTCTTGAATGTCAGCTTTTGTAATGTCATTAAGGTTGACTCTACGAGTATCCTTACTGACTTCCCAAGTTACTTCTGGCCAGTCTTCTAACTTCGGTGCCTGCAGTTCTGAAGGGCCTGATCCATCAAGATAGAAATGTGCATGGCGAGTTGCTGCACAATTTGGGATCATCGCTACAGGCTTTGAAGCTGCATGCGTCGGCATTGACATGACTTTAACGTCAACGACGGTTGTTAGGCCACCTAGACCTTGCGCGCCAATACCCAAGTCGTTCACTTTTTTGAATATATCTAAGCGTAGTTTCTCTTCCGTAGTAACCGCGCCGCGCTCCATTAATTCTTGTATATCGACCGGGTCCATCAAACTTTCTTTGGCTAAAACAGCCGCTTTTTCAGCCGTGCCACCGATACCTATTCCTAACATACCTGGCGGACACCAACCGGCGCCCATTGTTGGAAGCGTCTTCACAACCCAGTCTGCAATGTCATCGCTAGGATTGAGCATAACCATTTTTGATTTATTCTCTGAACCGCCGCCTTTGGCCGCAATCATCACTTCTATTTTATTGCCTTTCACAGTGTCAATATGAACAACAGCAGGCGTATTATCTTTTGTATTGATGCGTTTGCCGGCAGGGTCTGAAACAATTGACGCTCTCAAGGGGTTGTCAGGATTTAAATACGCACGACGCGTACCCTCGTCGACCATCTCCTGAACAGTCATGTCTGTCTTATCCCAGCTAATATCCATACCGAGTTTGACAAAACAAGTCACAATTCCAGTGTCTTGGCATAAAGGGCGTTTGCCCTCTGCAGACATTCTTGAGTTGATTAGTATTTGCGCCATAGCGTCTTTCGCCGCCTGACTTTCCTCACGATTGTAGGCCGCTTCGACTGCCTTGACGTAATCTAACGGGTGATAATATGAAATAAATTGCAACGCATCTTCAATACTGTCTATAAAGTCTTGTTGACGAATGACGGTCATGATGTCCCCTGTTTTTTCAAAGATTGATATGGTTTTGATAATTTGCCGAGTATACTACCTAACTCATGTTTATTTCGCCAAAAAAACCTGATTATTTACGAGGTTGATATTGTCACTACCCATTTTTATTGAAGAGTGTTCAGAACTCGAAGGAATTTCTGCGGTTCAAGTATTCTCCAATTTCCAGCATTTGCCTTGGGCGATGTTGCTCGATACTTGCAATAATCAATTAAGCGATGGTCGTTACGACATTATCGTGCATTCTCCCGTTGCAAAGCTAGTGGTTAAGAATAAGCAATTGGTAGTAACAGCCGCTAAGAAGTGGTCTACGCTTATTGAAACAGAGCCAAGCGCAAATAACGGCTGCCCATTTGAACGTTTAGAAGAAGTTCATAATAAGTTCAAATCCATGGTTAATGTTACAGATGCCAGCCCTCTCCCCTTTTTATGTGGCGCTTTGGGATACTTCAATTATGATTTAAATACACAGTTGGATGGTATCCAAGACACTGTTCCAGATGAATATTCATCTCCCGATTTGGCCGTTGGCATTTATGATCAGAGCCTCATTTTTGACAATAAAACGAACAAGGTTTTTTGTTGTTATATTGATAGCGAACGCGCTGAACTCCTAAAGAATCTAACAACTGATAAAACTAAAACGAAAGCGACGACTGATTTCCAACAGTTGAGTCATTGGAAAGCAAATCAAACCGAGTCTGAATACCAGAAAAAACTGCAGCGAATTGATGACTACTTGCATTCTGGTGACTGCTATCAAATAAACTTCGCACAGCGCTTCGATGCCAGCTATCAAGGTTCTGAATGGCAAGCTTATCGTCTGCTCAGAGACGTTAACAAAGCGCCTTTTTCGTCATTCATTCGTTTAGAAGAAAACTGTATTTTAAGTGTCTCTCCCGAACGCTTTCTGCAAGTAAAATCGGGAGTAGTAGAAACCAAACCAATCAAAGGTACACGAAAGCGTGCTCTTAATGATGAAGATGATAAGAAGCTAAGTGAAGAATTGCTGAATTCCGAGAAAGATAGAGCAGAAAACCTCATGATTGTTGATTTACTTAGAAATGACTTGAGCAAACACTGTGAGCCGCATTCTGTGGTTGTTCCCGCGCTATTTAAATTAGAAAGTTATCCTGCGGTTCATCATATGGTTAGCACGATTTTGGGCAAGTTAAAGGCATCCTCGTCTCCCATTCAATTACTTAAAGGCGCCTTTCCTGGGGGCTCTATCACTGGTGCCCCCAAGCATCGCGCAATGCAAATCATCCAAGAGCTTGAACCGAATAAACGCAGTATCTACTGCGGTAGCATAGGCTATATTGGTGTGCGCGACGATATGGATACCAGTATTTGTATTCGCACTGTATTAGCTGAAAATAATCGTTTATATTGTTGGGCAGGAGGCGGTATCGTATTAGACTCAGAAATCGCCAGCGAATATCAGGAAAGTTTGGATAAAGTAGCAAAAATACTGCCTGTACTTGAAGAAACTATGCACATCGACAGTTCTTTTGCTGAAGGCTCTCTTGCTAAAGGCTCTTTTGCTGACGGCTCTCTTGCTAAAGGCTCTTTTGCTGACGGCTCTGTTGTAGAAAAACCGTCGGCCAGTGCGATAAAAGAATGACATCAACGAGAAGTCACTACACCAACTAAATGAACAGAAAACAATGAATGAAAAACATTTTTTATCTAAGTTTCATCTTCCCTGGTCTGCAGGTCCGTCGCACGATTTCCCGTTTCCAGTAAAAACCAGACCTGCAGCAGTCCTGATTTGTTTGCAGCCTCCATTTGATGATTTACACGTACTATTCACTCAACGAGCGAGCCACTTAAACCATCACGCTGGGCAAATAAGTTTCCCTGGCGGAAAGTACGAAGTTTCAGACGAATCGTTAGTGCATACGGCATTGCGTGAAGCTGAAGAAGAAATTGGCTTAAAATCAGACAAAGTTAGGATCCTTGGTACACTGCCAGAATATAAAACGATTAGTGGCTTCGCAGTTTTGCCTGTTATTGGTATTTTAGATGAATCGGTTGACCTTGATGTCGACTTAACAATAGATGAAAATGAGGTCAGCCGTATATTTCAGGTTCCTTTGTCTCACTTAATGAACCAACAAAATTACTTCGTTCACCACGTAGAACGTCGACAACAAAGCTTTCCTGTGTACTTTATACAATATCAGAACGATGTCATTTGGGGAGCAACAGCGGGCATGACAGCGCTGCTTTGTAAGCATCTCGATTTTTACTCTTAGCAAAACTGCAAATCGCCGATACCGTTTTTTCACACTCTTCGTTTTTACCATCGTGCATATTAACCAACTCAATTTATAAAAGCTCAACAACAGCCCATAACATCGCATTAACAAATCTAATGTAAGCGATTAGCAAATCTCATTTGTTTATTGTCAAAACTATGCAAGACTTAACATGGATAAAATTAATAGTTAAGCGATGTAAAATGATCAGTGTTTTTGACATGTTCAAGGTGGGCATTGGCCCATCAAGCTCCCACACCGTGGGGCCAATGAGAGCGGCAGCAGCATTTTGTGATGTATTAAAAAAAGCAGAAGTGTTTGAGCAAATAACGGCTGTAAAAACAGAATTGTACGGTTCGCTAGGGCAGACTGGCAAAGGTCACGGCACCGGTAAAGCAGTAATATTGGGCTTACTAGGCTACTTACCAGAAAACGTACCGGTAAAAAAAGTCGACGCCATGCTAACACTTGTTGAAACTGAACAAGCTTTGATGCTGAATCAAGAACATCAAATTCTATTCCCGAAAGACGGCGCTATTGTATTCCATCGCAGAAAAACACTGCCCTTACATTCTAACGGCATGACACTATTCGCCTATGCTGGAACTGAATGTATATTGAAGCAAACTTATTATTCAATAGGTGGTGGCTTTATCGTTGAAGAATCTGAATTTCAGGCACAAAAAGACGAAAAATTTGCTGAGCAACAGGTCGATGCTCCCTTTCCATTTTCAACCGCTACTGAATTGATGCAAATTTGTCATGAAAATGGTTTTTCTATCAGCACATTAATGCTTAGAAATGAAATTTCAATCTTACCAGAAGAGATCCTTAGAGAGCGTTTAGTTTACATTTGGGAAGTAATGAAAGAGTGCGTTCAAAACGGCATCAATACTGAGGGAATTCTGCCCGGCGGATTGAAAGTGCATCGCCGTGCTTATGGCCTGTATCGAAAGCTTAAAAATGAAAGTAATAACGATCCAATGCAAGCAATGGACTGGGTAAATCTATTCGCACTTGCAGTTAATGAAGAAAATGCTGCAGGCGGCAGAGTCGTCACCGCACCAACTAATGGTGCAGCAGGGATCATTCCCGCCGTGTTATGTTATTTTGACAAATTCGTAAGACCAGTCGATGACGATACCGCTTGTCGTTATTTATTAACGGCTGCAGCCATTGGTATTTTGTATAAGAAAAACGCATCAATTTCTGGCGCTGAAGTGGGTTGTCAGGGCGAAGTTGGCGTTGCTTGTTCGATGGCTGCTGGCGCATTGACCGAAATATTGGGTGGTTCAGTCATCGCAGTTGAAAATGCCGCTGAGATTGGAATGGAGCATAATTTAGGATTAACCTGCGACCCGGTTGGCGGCCTAGTTCAAGTGCCTTGCATTGAAAGAAACGCAATGGGCGCTATCAAAGCCATAAACGCTTCTCGACTAGCGTTTAGAGGAACCGGCAATCACAAAGTATCATTAGATAAAGTTATCAAGACTATGTGGGAAACCGGCAACGATATGAAAACAAAATACAAAGAGACAGCGCGCGGCGGTTTGGCAGTGAACATTATCGAGTGCTAATGGCTTAATAATATTTACTGCATATTGCTGCTAAAATACAAGAGCGCGGAACTGAACACCGCGCTTATTTTACAGGCAGCGTCAAACCTTTAAACATCTTCTCAACTTCCTCATTATTCTTTTGCATCATCGCTCTTTCTACCACGTCTTTGGTCAAATGAGGTGCAAAGCGTTCGATAAAGTCATACATGTAGTTTCGCAGAAAAGAGCCTTTCCTAAAGCCAATTTTTGTTGTGCTGTAGTCAAATAAGTGACTCGCATCAATTTTTACTAAATCAGAATCTAAGTCATCGCTAACCGCCATTGAGGCAATTACGCCAATACCGACACCCAACCTAACATACGTTTTAATGACGTCAGCATCGGTAGCAGTAAAGACTATTTTAGGTTCTAAGCCCGCAATGTTGAACGCCTGATCGAGTTCGGAACGTCCGGTGAAACCAAACACATAAGTAACCAAAGGATATTTAGCGATGTCTTGGATAGTTATCGATGTTTTCTTTGCAAGGGGATGTTCTTTATTCACAATGACTGAACGATTCCAGTGATAGCAAGGCAACATGACTAGATCGTTATATAAATGCAAAGACTCCGTTGCGATGGCAAAATCAGCCTCGCCTTTAGCAGCCAAATCACTTATCTGTGAAGGAGTCCCCTGATGCATGTGCAAAGAAACTCTAGGATACTTTGACATGAAGCCCTTAATAACGTCAGGCAAGGCGTAGCGCGCCTGCGTGTGCGTGGTTGCTATATTCAATTTACCTTGGTCTGGCAAAGTGTGCTCACGGGCTACCGCTTTAATACTTTCTACTTTCGCCAGAATTTCACGGGATATGTTAATCACATCCTTGCCCGCTTCCGTAACATGAGTAAGATGCTTACCACTCCTGCCGAAAATTTGGATGCCTAACTCGTCTTCAAGCATCCGAACTTGTTTGCTAATGCCGGGTTGTGACGTAAAAAGCGTTTCAGCAGTAGCTGACACATTCAGGTTATTGTTGAGGACTTCGACGATATATCTTAATTGTTGTAATTTCATTAAATAACCTAAAGGTTGATATTGCTGTTTCAGTATCTTTGTTTTATTCACTTTATAACCAAATAATAGACAATTTAAAACTAATTTGCATAAGAATTTCGTAAATTAGTCTTCCGATGCAGGATTTGCATGGAGAATCACGAAGTTTTGATACCCTCGTATTCTTTTAAAATGCCGTCATAAATCATAAATGATATAGAATCTGAACGATTGGCCGATAACTCAAGCAGGACTGAAATAAGGTGAGCTATGCTAGATAATCAACCATCCAGCCATTCCACACAAAGTGATAATCTGAGCATTGATTTCGCCTCAGTGATGGCCGTTGCTGTGCATGATATGAAAAATTCGTTAAGTTTGCTGATGCAAACAATAGAAGACCTTTCTAAGTCTTTGCCTCCAGGGCAGGACGAAAGCAGACAACAAATCGTCGATTTGCACTATGAGGCAAATCGAATGAACACTACCTTAGTTCAAATACTCTCACTTTACAGAGCGGAACTCGATTCCCTGCCCTTAAATATTGATGAATGCTTTATGGAAGACTTGGCATATGAATTAATTGAGTCTAATAAAACCTATACAAAGCAAAAAAATATTACCTGTATCGTGGACGTTGATAGTGAATTATCTTGGTTTACTGATAAGGATTTGTTATTTTTATTAATGAATGACGTATTGGTTAATGCAATTCGGTACGGTGCGAGTGAAATTAAAATTTCAACGCTTGTGGAAGATGGCTATCTTTGTATTACTGTTGAAGACAATGGTTCAGGCTATCCACAAAGAATGCTAGATATGTCAGACGCTGCGATGGAATCGTTGTGTGTAAGCGAAGGAAGAACAGGCTTAGGCTTGTTCTTCGCAAGAATGATTGCACAGACACATAAAAACAAGAATCGACAAGGAAGTATCAAACTGAGTAATAATAGCGTTACAGGCGGAAGTATATTTAAGGTACTATTGCCCTGAAGGATAAGTAACCGACTCCTAAACGGAAACCTATAATGTTCACAATTGTTATACTTTTGATCGCCATCGTTATCGTCGCAGGTATTTCTGCGAGTGCTGTTCAGCAGCACAAAGAGCGCAAAGAAGCAGCGAAGCGGGAAGAAGTAAGTCGTCAAAGAGCAATTATCGACGAAACCGAAAACGCACTCACGGCTGCCGGGCAAATGCCTGTTTCACAGCAGCTCATTGCCATCATTTTGCGAAGAATTCAGAATTCATTGAAACAAAGCTTGCAGCAAAGCCCCAACCCAGATTTAAAACAGCGTCTGAATGACACCTCAGTGCTTTTAAAAAACGTTGATTTAGCTGAACCGACTCCAGACCACAGCACATTTAAGCTTCCGGCTAATGACAAAGTGATTATCAAATACATTCAGGCAGTTAAAAAATTACGAGTAATTTTGCGCTCTGAGCACGGGAAAGGAAATATCACACCTAAAGTATTCGCGGCGGAAGACAAAAGCCTAGAACGACTGCAGCTACGGGTCAATATAGAAACCTTGCACAAGCGAGCCGCAGACGCGATAACCGGTAACATGCAAGGCAGCGCAAGACAGTATATTGAAAAAGCAGTTGCTGCTTTAAAAGCACACAAACCACAGGACGAATATACAACGACACGGATCTCTGAGTTCGAAGGTATGTTGAATAGTTTAGAAACTGCAATGAAGGAAAGTAACTTAGCCGCAATTGCGATCGAAAAAGAAAAAGAAAGTGAGGACATTGACCAGCTATTCGGCCCTAAAAAGAAATGGTAGCTAGCGGAGTTTTTGTACTTTCCATCCATTAAGGATTCAATTTCAGACTTTCAATGAAGGCTTGAGCGGCAAAGGATAAAGAACGATCTTTTGGCGTTATTAGACCAACCCGCTTTATGATGTCTAAGCCCAACACTTTTTTACTGATGCAGCCCTTTGCCTCCATTTGCTTTTGCACCATAGACGGCACAATAGCAATTCCCATTCCCGAATAAACCAAATTCCCAATAGTGCTAAATTGAGATGCTTCAACGGCAATGTTTATTTTTCGATCGCCGTTTATCAGTTTTTCGTCGACCCATTTACGGGTGGTAGAGCCCCTATTCATGCTTACAAAGGGATATTTAATAACGTCATCTAGTGTGAGCTCTTCGCCTACATTGAGCGCATGATCGGGTGGCATGATCACGACAAATTCATCATTAAACATCGGATAAAAGTTTAATAGTTCATGTTCTTCCGGTTCGAATACAAAGCCCATTTCTGCTCTTTCACGCAACACACTCTCAATCACTAACTCCATCACTACATCATGCACTCTAATACTGATATTTGGTTGCGCGTAACCAAACGAGGCCAATAAAGACGGTAATCTACCTTCAGCAAAGGACGGCATAGATGCGAGTGTCAACAAACCCTTTTCAAGATTAAAAAGCTGTTTCACATCGTAAAGTGCATTCTCCCAGTCGTCTAATAATCTTTTAGCAACGGGCAAAAATGAAGCGCCTTCAGGTGTCAATTTAACGCTTCTTGTCGAGCGACTGAAAAGAGCCCCTCCAAGCTGCATTTCCATCTTTTTAATTGCACTTGATAGTGCAGGTTGAGATATATGTCGCTTTTCTGCAGCTTCGGCAAATGATTGGCATTTTGCTAATTCAATAAAGGCTTGAAGATTTTTAATTGAGACCATAATCGCACTCCTATTCCGTGATATAAACTACCGTACCAAGTTTTCTTTGGCTTTCGAATTAATAACTATTATTTATTAATACTGATAATAAATCAATTTTACAAATGTAACATCTTGGTAAATAATATCTAACGAATAAACAACATAAGAGAGTACTCATGGCTGGTTTTGATAAGGTGGTAACAAGCTACGCAGACGCGATGCATGGACTTGAAGATAACATGACAATCATTGCAGGCGGATTTGGCCTGTGTGGCATTCCTGAAGGCTTAATTGCAGAGGTTAAGCGCATAGGAACCAAAGGACTCACAGTGGTATCCAACAACTGTGGTGTTGATGGTTTCGGTCTTGGTGTTTTATTAGAAGACAAACAAATTAAGAAAATGGTCTCGTCATATGTTGGCGAAAACGCCCTATTTGAAAAACAATTACTCAACGGCGAACTCGAAGTTGAACTAACGCCACAAGGAACACTCGCAGAAAAAATGCGAGCTGGCGGCGCTGGTATTCCTGCATTCTATACGGCTACTGGCTTCGGTACGCCAGTCGGCGAAGGTAAAGAGAGTCGTCAATTCAATGGCCGTGATTATATTCTTGAAGAGGCTATTACCGGTGACTTTGCAATCGTAAAAGCATGGAAAGCCGACCGCTACGGTAACTGCATGTATAGACACACCGCGATGAATTTCAATCCAATGGCAGCAACTGCGGGCAAAATAACAGTGGTTGAAGTTGAAGAGATTGTGGAACCGGGTGAACTTGAGCCAAGTCAGATCCATACACCAGGCATCTATGTTGACCGTGTTATTCAAGGGTCATTCGAAAAGCGTATCGAACGTTTAGTTACGTCAAAAGGAGCATAATCATGGCACTAACAAGAGATCAAATTGCAATGCGCGTCGCTCAAGAATTCCAGGACGGCGATTACGTCAACTTAGGCATAGGTATCCCTACTCTAGCAGCTAATTATGTGCCGAAACACATACAGGTTATGCTGCAGTCCGAAAACGGATTATTGGGAATGGGGCCTTATCCAACTGAGGATCAAGTAGACGCTGACATGATTAACGCTGGCAAAGAAACCGTAACGGCTTCGACCGGCGCCTCTATTTTCAATTCAGCAGAGAGCTTTGCGATGATCCGTGGTGGTCACGTCGACTTTACCGTCTTAGGCGCATTTGAAGTAGATGTCTCTGGAAGCATCGCATCATGGATGATCCCGGGTAAGTTAATCAAAGGAATGGGCGGCGCAATGGATTTAGTTGCCGGCGCAAAGAATATCATTGTCACAATGACACATGCGGACAAACACGGTAATTCAAAGCTCCTGCCGTCATGCACGCTGCCATTGACCGGTGTGAATTGCATTACACGGATTATTACAGATTTAGCGGTACTTGAGGTTAAGGACAACGCCTTTCATTTGAGAGAGCGCGCACCTGGCGTCACTATTGATGAGATTAAAGAAAAAACAGCTGGAAAACTCATCGTTGAAGGTGATATTCCTGAGATGAAACTTAGCTAAGCGATTATACCGGCTTAATTGCTACTATTTTCAGCCAGAAACTAACCCCAACGGTAATATGTTGGGGTTTTTCTTTTATAACGGGTCTATTTCAAGGATAATGCGAAGGAATTATTTAAAGAGGCTCTATCTTGCTATTTTCTGAACTCCCTATCGACAGCCGCGTACTGAAAGCGTTATCAATTATGCAAATTGAAACGCTGACAGAAGTACAGCACAAAAGTATTCCCCATGCACTTATAGGCAAAGACGTTGTTGCTGGCGCAAAAACAGGTTCAGGAAAAACACTCGCATTCTTAGTGCCTGCGGTAAATCGTTTACTTACCAGCAGACCGCTTACAAAGGCCGATCCTAGAGCGATTATATTAGCGCCCACTCGTGAGCTTGCTAAACAAGTGTTTATGCAGGCTAAAAAACTTACCGCGACTCAAAACATATCGGTTGCCTTAATTGTAGGCGGCGAAAACTATAACGACCAGGTTAAAATATTGCGTCAAAACCCCGACATTATCGTTGGCACGGCAGGTCGAATCGCAGACCACATTAATGGCAAAAGTTTCTTCCTCAACGGAATCGAACTGTTGATATTAGATGAAGCAGATCGCATGCTTGAACTTGGCTTTTCGGAGCAACTTGATCTCATTCATCGCGCTGCAAATCACCGCAAGCGCCAAACAATGATGTTTTCAGCAACAATCGACAGCGCCGCGGTTCACGCTATGACTGAAAAAATGTTGAATGCTCCAGAACAAATTGTTATCGACAACGTTGCGATACCTCACGCTGACATTGAGCAAAAGTTTTATTTGTCTGACGGTGTGAAGCACAAAGACCAATTACTCCTTAAATCGCTGGTAATGGCAAATAGGACTCAAGCTATTGTGTTTACCGCAACGCGCGAAGATACCGGCCGTATTGCCAAACAGCTTGAAGATGAAGGCTTTGCAGCAGTTAGCTTGCACGGAGAATTAGCGCAAGGTCAACGCTCTAGCGTTATCAACGCATTTTCTCGTGGCCTGCACACTGTTCTGGTTACCACCGACCTAGCTTCGCGTGGACTTGACCTGTTAAATGTTGCTTTAGTGATCAATTACGATTTGCCTAAATTTGCAGACGAGTACATTCACCGTATAGGTCGCACGGGGAGAGCCGGCAATAAAGGCGTTGCTATCTCCTTTGTCAGCGGTAAAGACTGGCATAGCTTTAGCGCAATCAAGTCGAAAATGCCTCAAGACTATTCGTTTTCTGAATATGAAGAATTGCCTGCTAAGTTTAAAGGACGACGTGCGTTCGTTGAGAAGAAAACCGAAAGCAAAGCAAGCGTGAAAGCAAAACCAAAAGCCATTAAGAACCCTGTTAAGAAGCGCGTAAGAACAATGGATGCTGTAGATACTGGCTTCATTCCTGTGAAGCGGAAAGCCAGAGTGGTTGTTGATGATGAAGATAACAGTACTGATTTAAACTTTGACACGGATACTGATAGCAAAACAGATATTTAAAACAGATACGGCATCAATGACTGATTTTGTTGTGGTGGCTTGAGCAGCTGACGCTTATTGTGCAATGTGACCGCCTGAACTGAGCACCCAGCTTCACACCAAACCTTGCCCTCTGTTTGTGTTTTGTTTTTTTACGTCAAGCCAGTAGCCTTTTTTGAAATTATTCCAGTATAAAAAATTCTCTTTAATTTGAATAGTGAGCTAAATATTATGAGTCGTTCTTTTTTTGGTAGTGCTTTATCAAATAGCACAACAAAAGCCCTATTATTGGGCTCCGGTGAACTTGGTAAAGAAATTGCGATTGAATTACAGCGACTTGGTGTCGAAGTCATTGCTGCAGATAGCTATGCAAATGCACCTGCAATGCAGATAGCGCATTCTTCGTATGTCCTAAGTATGCTTGATGGAGAGCGTTTAGAGGAAATTATTCGAAAAGAAAAGCCTGACTTCATTATTCCTGAAGTTGAAGCTATTGCGACAGCGTCGCTTATAAAATTAGAGGCTGAGGGCTTTAATGTTGTGCCTAGTGCACGCGCAACAAAGCTAACTATGGATAGAGAGGGGATCCGCCGCTTGGTCGCTGAAACGCTTTCGGTAAAAACGTCTCCTTATGTCTTTACTGATAGCAAAGACGAATACCTGCAAGCAGTTAAAGAAATCGGTATTCCTTGTGTTATTAAACCAGTGATGAGCAGTTCGGGCAAAGGACAAAGCATAATTAAGTCAGAGGCAGATTTAGAGTCTGCTTGGGCTTATTCCCAAGAAGGAGGTCGCAGCGGCGCCGGACGGGTAATTTTAGAAGGCTTTGTTCCGTTTGATTATGAAATTACATTACTAACCGTAAGTGCGGTTGATGGTATTCATTTTTGTGCACCTATTGGCCACCGTCAGGAAAATGGCGACTATCGTGAATCTTGGCAACCCCAAATAATGTCAGATTTGGCATTACAAAAAGCGCAAGAAATAGCGACCAAAGTAGTTAAAGAATTGGGTGGACATGGACTCTTTGGTATGGAGTTTTTTGTGAAAGACGATGAGGTCTACTTTAATGAAGTTTCTCCTCGCCCACACGATACAGGTTTGGTTACGCTTATGTCTCAAGACCTATCTGAATTTGCTTTACACGTAAGAGCCATTCTAGGCTTGCCAATCGGGAAAATTACTCAATATGGTCCAACAGCGTCCAGTGTCATTTTGGGTAATGGTCATTCTCAAGATATTAAGTTTGCCAACCTAAGCAAAGCCTTGGGTTTGGTCGCCGGCTCACAATTGCGTTTATTTGCTAAGCCAAATATCGCGGGTACACGCAGATTAGGAGTCGCTATCGCGAGAGGCGAAAGCACAGTGAAAGCAACTGAAAATGCTAAGTTGGTATCAAGTAATATTGAAGTGTTATATTAGATAAATTACGAATGAGTTCGGGGGGCTGATTATACCCCCCCTGCACTTGCATTCAACTTATACGAACTGGGGAGCATTTTTAGAATGGATCGCCGATCCTAATATTCCCACCAACCATCTTTCCACCATTCAAGAAATTCATCAAAGTCGATATAGCCATCATTATTACCATCAATCAGCGAAAAGCCTTCTTGGACGTTTCCAGCCTTAGTTTTTGGCGATAAAATTGTCAATAACTCGATGAACTCACGAAGGTCAATTTGTCCGTTTAAATCTCTATCGAAAAAATCAAAGTCTTTTCTTATTTCAGCAATTTGTTCTGCTGTTAGTTTTTTATCTTGGCTCATCGTCGATCCTTCTGATCGTTTCACTTTGTATAACTAAAGTTTACCCCTTTAGCCCCTTAAGTGTCTAGGAAAAATGCTGCATTACTGTGCTTTTTGTTTGTTTTTCAATAGACTGCGAGCACGCTGTTCCTCGGCTTTTTGAAGGCGCTTCTGTTCTATGACTAATCGCGCCTCAGTTCCTACATGTTCTTCATTTCGTTCCTTTGCTAGACGTACCTGCTTTTCGCGCTCTCTAAAACGTTCAATTTGGTCGTCGGTATGGGTTCCGAAACATTTTGGGCAACTGACGCCAGGCTCAAACTTGTCGCTTAACTTGTCTTCATCTGTAATTGGCAAGCGACAACCATAACACTGGTCATATTCGCTCTTTTGCAAATCGTGGTTAACCGCAACGCGATTATCAAAGACGAAACAATCACCTTCCCACAAGGATTCTTCTTTAGGAACGTCTTCCAAATATTGTAAGATGCCGCCCTCTAAGTGGTAAACCTCATCAAAGCCCTGCTCTTTCAGATATGCAGTGGATTTTTCACATCGAATGCCGCCAGTGCAAAACATAGCAACTTTTTTGTGCTTAGCCGGATCAAGTTCCTTTGCTACATATGCTGGAAACTCTCTGAAGGTTTCAGTCTTAGGATTAACCGCGTACTTGAATGTACCGATCTCAATTTCGTAATCGTTTCGGGTGTCTACCAAAGTTACCTCAGGATCAGAAATTAAATCGTTCCAGTCTTTTGGTTTGACGTAACTGCCGACGGTGCGTTTTGGATCTATGCCTTCGACACCCATCGTCACAATCTCTTTTTTAAGTTTCACCTTAGTACGATAAAATGGCTGCTCTTCATGCAGCGACTCTTTATGTGAAATGGGGTTCATACGTTCATCAGCATTTAAATAAGCAAGCAATTCATCAATTGCATTTCGAGCACCCGATACAGTGCCATTAATGCCTTCAGAGGCAAGCAGAATGGTGCCTTTAATTTGGCGTTCTTCCATAAATTGGCGAAGAGGTTCGCGTAATTCCTCAAAGTCACTAAGAGTGACAAACTTATATAACGCACATACGATGTAGTTGTTCATATTTTTCCTTTTGCGGATTGGAACGTAAAACCAGAGCAAAATTGCGCGCGCAAGATAGCAGAAAAATGGTGTTTTTTCCATGCAAACTTAAATGAGCTTGATCTAGCTCAATAGCTTAAAGCGCAAATTCAGACGCTTGGGGAATAAGATCGAATAACAGTGTCTCATCAACTTGAATGGGGTTTTGTTCTGACTGACTCTCGACATCTGCAGACATCACCGCATTTATGCGTTGCTTAGCATAGTAGTCCAGTCCATTAACCACGTCCTCATCCAATCTCAAATGATTGTTGTGTTCAGATAAACCTTGCGGGAAAAAAGCGTTGAGCAGTTGCAGGGTGCTATTCGCTTGAGAATCCACAGCCGCAGAAAATGACGCTTGCAGCCTGAAGTCTTGCTTTGTGAACTGCAGTGCTGGATGTTTGTAATAATGTGATTCTATATCAGCATATACAATCTCATTCGTTGATTGTGCATCTGCGAATCGAGGAGCATGGCTTAGGTCTTTCTCAAGCATAGATAAATACAGATAAAACAAGCTTTTATCTGTATTTAGCGCTTTTACACTGCGATTGAGCCGAAGCTGCTGCTCAATATGCGGTATGGTGACTTTATCCATTGCACACGTAGTTTATTAAGTGGTAATTTGTTATCGTCACTTAAGTCATTTTACTCAAGTTTTTAGTCATGGAAACGATAAAAAAGATACAACAAAAGCTGGTTGACATGACGTTAACTGCACAATTAGGTCACTCGTTTTTGCATGGATAAACTCGATTACGCCGACAAACGATGTTTAGTTGTCGAAGACAGACGCCCATTTCTGATGCTCCTTAAAGGTTTGCTGATGAGCCTCGGGGCGAAAAAAATTGATACAGAGTTAAGTGCAGAGTTAGCGTTAAAAGCTTGTAAAAAAGTGTCGTACGACATAATTGTCTGCGACCTTCATTTAGGTAACGACAGAAAGAACGGATTTGAATTCTTAGAAGAAATCAGAAAACTTCACCTTATCAGCCCTTCTGCAGTTTTTATTATGATAAGTGGCGATAGTGCGCGCTCTATGGTTCTAGGCTCGCTTGAAAAACAGCCCGATGACTATCTAATCAAGCCCTTTTCACAAGCGCAATTGAATTCCCGAATTACAAGAGCAAAGAACAGACGCTTAACACTCGCTTCTTTGTACAGCCTTATTGAGCATAAAAAATACGAACTGAGTATTGAAACGTGTAAGCATTTTCTCGATGTTGGCACTAAGTACACCACAAATTGTATACAAATACTGGTGCAATTATACTGGCTAACTCAGCAGTATGATAAAGCAGAAGACGTACTACGAAAGCAACTTGAAGAACGCCCAATCCAGTGGGCGTTAAGCGCTATGGCACGCACCCAATTGCTGAAAGAAAACTATATTGAAGCGATAGACTTAGCAAAGCAAGCAATCGATGCATCAAGAAATGACGTTGACTCATACGATATCCTAGCTGAAGCTTACCTTCAAAACGGCATGCCCGATCAAGCCCTCAAATCGATAAAGGATGCACTCAGCCTATCGCCTCTATCCATAGAACGCCATTACAACGTTTGTAAAATAGCAAGGGTCAACAACGACTTTGAAACCGCAATGCACTCCTCACAGGCAATTTTTGAGTTGTCTCAGCGCTCAGTTCATCGCAACGTAAATCATATGTGCAGCTATATTCGCAGCATACTTGACGCTGCAGAGCATGCCGACAATAAAAAAGACGGAAACAGGCTGAAGCAAGACGCAATATACGCGATTAAAAAGATAAAATTAGACGCTAACTCGTCAATTGTGCAAAACGGTTTTGATTTTGATATTTTTGAAACGCTTGTTGAATCTCGCATTGCATTTCTTGAAAACCATCGAAGCGAATCAAAAAAGGCACTAGAAGAGGCGCAAATAAAAATAGAACAGCAGTTTAGTCAGTTTCCAGTGAGTCTAGCGGCCGAAAGTTTAAAGAGCATGTTGGATTTAGGTGACTTTGAAGATGCTATAAAAGTTCGTAAAGCATTAAAAGAGCAAGACGTGGAGCTAGACAGTAACATCCAAAATTCAATGTCACGTGCGTTTGAAAAAGTAAGCGGTAAACAAGAAGAATATATAGGTCACAATAAAGACGGCATTTTAAAATTTAAAGAAGGTAAGTATAGAGACTCGTACGCGTCGTTTTCTGAAGCAAAACTTATCTCACCGATGAATATTGGAGTCACCCTTAATCTGCTACAAAGCATCGTAAAACTGCTTGAAATGACTGATAAACCTGACGTATCGCTACAACAGGAATGCAGGGAGCATTATCGCTACATGACGAATATGCCTTTGCGGAAAGTACATCAGCAAAAATTCGAAAGCATGAAACTTGACGTAGAGAGACTGATGTCAAAGTAATTCATCGGTTGCTACAGCCTTTTGTCTCCTTCCTATGGAAGCAGTCATAGCGCCTAATATTACCAAGCCCGCTCCAATATAGGCATACATGTTCAAGTTTGAATCTATGAATATGTCAGGAGCAATTGATACCGCAATTCTGTTACTAATATAGGTGAATATAGGGGCTAGAGATATAACTGCACTCACTTTTGACCCATCCCATATTTGAATAGCCTTTGTAAAAGCACCATAAGCTATCAACGTATTCGCACAACAAAACAATAATGACCAAAGTTGGATACTGTTTAATTGAAACAATGCGCCAAAATCACTAAAAGGAATGAGAACCGTAAAACCAATACCATAAATCAAAAGAGTCAATTGTTTTACGGTAAAGCTAAGCAGCAGTTTCTTTTGCGCTAGTGCATAACTTGCCCAAGCTAACGCTGAAAAAACAGTAATAAACACGCCTATTATATTTTCATCGGCCGACTCAATAATGGCCGGAATGCGCTCACTAAAAAATAACACCAATCCGGCAAATAAGATAAGCACGCCTAATCCTTGCTGTCGATTAAATTGCTCAGAATACAACAAGACACTTCCCAACATTAACGCAAACGGTGCAATTTGCATCACAATCTGAACAGTACCTGGACTTATATAAATCAGCGCAAACACATTAGTCACATAGTTCATCACTAACAATATTGCAGTGATCATTACAACGATGACAATCTTGTTACTTGCTTGTCGTGACTTTGGTAAGGACTTGGAAAAAAACAACAGTGCACAAAGAATTAAAGCTGCGACAACGAAGCGATAAGCCGTGATCGTATATGCGTCCATTTGCTGCAACAGTATTTTTAAAAAAACAGGTAAAATACCCCACAGAAAAGCGGTAAGCAAAGCAAGTAAAAAACCTTGTGTAGAGCGAGAGCTTTGAATAAACACTGACTATTGACTCGTTAATATGTGGTTCGCAAGAATGCGCAGTGATAACAGGATCGTAAAGTAATCCAAACACAGCTAAACGGCAACGATTAATAAAGTTCAATACCGCTATTTTGTATGCTTTGCGAAGTGTGGGGTTCAAGCGCTCAAGTAAAGTATCGTTGATACCTTACTTGAGCTTTGTATCTTGTAATTTGACAGCAGATCTTAGACGACTTTACCAGCCTCTGTAGCTGCATGAACTTCGTTGAGACTTCCTGTTTTGCAGTCGTAAATATACCCATAAATTGGAATTTCACTTGGAACCATCGAATTGCTTCTGATACGCTGAACGTCTTCCACGACACTTTTTTCTTGGTCACTTATTGTTAACCAATTAATGTACTTGCCGTCGGTCGTGCCACCACCAGAATTACTATCAGTCCAACCGGAAGCATCTACGCTTGATGTTTTTAAGCTACCCTCTAGTAAATCACCCATTATTTCCGTGGTAAATGTTTCCATACCACAATCAGTATGATGAATGACAAACCACTCTTTGGTACCGAGCAGTTTGTAAGAAATGACCAACGAGCGAATCGCATCATCACTAGCTCTTCCACCGGCATTGCGAATAACGTGTGCATCGCCCTCTGCAAGACCTGCGTATTTGGCAGGATCTAAGCGTGCGTCCATGCATGTCAGGATGGCAAACTGCCTTGCTGGTGGCATTGGCAAATCGCCTTTCTCTCCAAAATCAGCTACGTAGGCAGCATTTGCCGATACTACTTCTTTGACTATTTTACTCATATAGATTCTCCTTTAGAAACACTAATAATGTGTGTTGTGCTTTGAATTATTTACTCAGAATATTCGTTAGTCGAAGTATAAGATTGGACGTACCTAACGAACAAAATCGACTACGCTGTAATACATTCTAACTTGGAAAAAAAATAGCGCATGATGAAATGCGGTTTTTTATCATCTGTTTTGACTTAAGATATAATTAATTGATATTCATCACCTGACAACGTTACTCTAAAAACAACTATTAAAACCGATGAATACTAACTGCCCCACGCATTGCTATAAATCACATCCGCTTGAATAAGGCTTTGCTTTTTAAACTCACTATTTGTTAACCTTCTAGTACTTTATCCAATTAGAGAGACACGTTATGCGAAAGACACTCGCTTTGATTACATCTTTATCTTTACTCAGCTATTTGTTGGTTTTGCCTCCGGCCATTGCTCAACAACAGGATGCGCCAAAATCGAATAGCAGAATGCTGCCGGTCGACACTGAAGTTGTTACCAAACATAGCGCAAAAATCAATGGTAAGAAGGTGTCCTACACCGCCACCGTGGGCACGCAACCAGTATGGGATGAAGAAGGTTCGCCAATTGCGTCATTGTTTTACACGTATTACGAACGTCAAGATGTAGATAAGCGTGAAGCAAGACCCATTATATATTCATTTAACGGCGGTCCGGGTTCAGCATCGGTATGGATGCATATTGCTTACACGGGACCAAAGGTGCTTAATTTAAGTGACGAAGGTTATCCTGTTCAACCTTACGGCGTGCAGGACAACCCCTACTCTATTTTGGACGTTGCTGACATTGTCTTCATCAACCCAGTTAACACCGGATATTCTCGCGTATTGCCTAATGAAGATGGCGAAATGCCCTCTCGCGACAAGCAAAAAGAAAGCTTTTTTGGCGTCAATGCCGACATAGAATACTTAGCAGAGTGGATGAACACCTTCACCTCTCGCAAAAATCGTTGGCAGTCACCTAAATACTTAATTGGCGAAAGCTATGGAACCACGAGGGTTTCGGGTCTTGCTCTCGAATTACAAAACAGTCAGTGGATGTATTTAAACGGCGTTATTTTAGTCTCACCTACCGACATTGGTCTAGATCGTGATGGACCGGTTAAACAAGCTAATCAACTCCCTTACTTTGCTGCTGCAGCTTGGTATCACGGTGTTCTTCCGCAAGAGCTACAAGAAAAAGATCTGCTAGACATGCTACCAGAAGTTGAAGCATTTGCGCTTGATAACTACTTACCGGCACTAGCAAAAGGCGCTATGTTAACTGGCGATGCTCGCGAGAAGATGGCGGAACGTATTGCTTATTATTCTGGTATTTCAAAGCAGGCGGTTCTTGATAATAATCTAGCGCCAAGCGCAAGTTTCTTTTGGAAAGAGTTACTTCGTGAACAAAATCGTACCATTGGCCGTCTCGATTCACGCTACTTGGGTATAGACGAAAAACGATCGGGCGACCGCCCAGATTACAATGCAGAACTGACTTCTTGGTTGCATTCATTCACACCTGCCATTAATTATTATTTGCGTGAAGAATTAAAGTTCGTTACCGACATGAAGTACAACATGTTCGGCCCAGTCCGCCCTTGGGATCGAAGTGATAACAATACGGGTAGACAGTTACGCCAAGCCATGGCACAAAATCCTTATTTAAATGTGTTGATTCAATCGGGCTACTTTGATGGTGCAACCAATTACTTTGATGCTAAATATAATATGTGGCATTTAGATCCAAGTACTCAAATGAGTGACAGAATTGAGTTCAAAGGCTATCGAAGTGGTCATATGATGTATTTACGACGCGCCGATTTAGAGAATGCTAATAACGATATAAGAGCGTTTATTCTTAAGTCTGATTCGAAAGGTCAGCCTGCTGAGTATAAGTTAGAAAAATAGGACAAGCTTTAACTCATCCAGTCAATTCACCTAATCAGGCATTAGGCAAAGTGCAATGCGGTAACGTAATTGCACTTTGCATTCTAACTCCGCCCTGAAAACATAAAATCCTGCAAATCACACTTAAAATGTTCATTAAGTAAGCTTGTTCTATAGCTAGTTACTAATTTTTGATATAGGTCAACGTTATTTAGCACGCTCTGCTTTAGAGTATGCATCATCAATAGCCAACACGTTCTTAATGAACTTCAGAGTAGCAATAGCCAAGGCTGTCTAAAAAAGAAATCGGTAATTGCCTACCTCGTTTGTATAGAACGTTAATAAGGGTCGCGTTATGAGCAATAAAAAAAGCAAATCAGATTTACAGGCAAGTTATCAAGCGATGGTTGATAACGTTGAGGAGTTTGTGATCAAAGAAGGCAAGACCTTGCAGCAGGCCTTTCACGCAGCAGAACATAAATTGAATGATGCCAGAGACTTAAGCAAAGAAAAAATCCAACAGGCGAGTAAGGAACTCCAGAGTAATTTACGCTTGTTGAGTGAAACCGCAGAAGGAGTCGGTGAAGCTTATAAGGAACGAATTAAGTTTGACTTAGCGTACGTGAATAATTCTATCTGGAGTAAGCTACAGTCAATTGCCAAGTCCAACACCGTAGATTTAATAGAATTTTCTAGGACGCTGCAAGACCGAGCCCAACAGGCCGTGACAGAGAGTCATCTCGCTATACATCAGGAACACAATGAATGGCGCTCTGAACATGCCTTATGGCAAGACGAAGTGGATTATTGGACAAAGGAAAACGCTCAAGCACTAAAAAAACTCACGGAGATTGAGGCGACAATAAAGCAACAAAGCACGTTGTTAGATAAACATGCTAAAGCCATTCAAACGCATATTAAAAAAACTGAGAAACACGAAGAAAGCATGAAGAATGTTGAGCAAGATTATAGCAGTGAGGCATTTAAGGCTAAGGATGAAAAAGAAGTAGTTGAACATCAGAAAGAACGGCAGATGCATGCTGAACAATCAGAGAACCACTATATTTTGAAGGCTCGTCATTTTAAAATTATGGCAATGATTAATATGCTTCACAAAGAGCTTCAATCTCCTAATACTTGAGACTAGTTTGCCATATTTTTATATCACCTCGCGCTCTATTAACGAGCGCGTCTGCTAAGATTATTTGCCTCAAGACGAATAAATGCCTAAGAGCTATTCAATTAGACGCGTTTTATTGGCGCTAGCAGAAAGTTTACACCTCAACGAAAACCACTTAGGCTAAGGAAGTTGCATACTCAATGAGTAGACCTTATTCTTTTAACAGGTGTTGGTTAACTGAAATAAGGGACTTTATTGAGCATAAGCACAAGCCAAACTAATACAGTATGGCGAGCAAGGCCTAGTGCAGTAATGCGTGCACTGGTGTCTCAAGGTTACGTATTAGCAACGGTTACGGGCGTACCGGCCATTTTTGCAATGTTCGAAAACAACATTCCGCTGCTTGCTGCACTCATGATACCCGCGCTTGCTTTCGTCGGCATTGGCATGTTGGCACGGCAGCTTCCCCCACCTAGCGACCTTCGTAATATTGAAGCAATTTGCACCGTCAGCGCCATTTTTATTATTATTACATTGGCCGCTTTACCAGCCTTTATGGTTTTGGGTATGCCTTTTATTGACGCCTTATTTGAAGCCAGCTCTGGAACCACGTCCACTGGTTTGACGGTAACATCTAACTTATCAAGTTGGCCATTAAGCGGTCATGTGCTGCGTGGTTGGCTGCAATGGGTTGGTGGGTTCGCCATTGCTCTCGCGGGCGTAGCAACTATTATAGGCCCAAGGTCTGCGGTTAAAAAGATAGGAGAATCCGAACTTAACCAACAAGACATTTTAAGTTCTACGCGGCTACAAGCACGTAATTTGCTCAAAGTATATTGTATTATTACGGCTATCTCTTTTACCGTTCTACTGCTAGTAATGCCAACCTGGTGGGAAGCATTTGTAATAAGCCTTTCTGCTGTGTCAACTGGTGGGTTTACACCACGTGCGGATAGTTTAGCCAGTTATAGCAGCATTGCGCAGATACTGATTATGCTTATTTGCTTAAGCACCACAGTTTCAATGATTTTTTATTTTCTCATATATCGAAACGGGCTTAAAAAAGCGATTAGAACGACTAATGTTAAATCGGTCCTGATAACTACGCTGTGCGGGGCTTTCGTAATTCTGATATTAATGCTTATCTCAACAGAATTCACAGGGACTGCACTCCTTAATTCATGGCTTAACTTTCTCAGTGGTATCACCACTGCTGGATTTTCGGTTTCCCCAGTCACTGAGTTACCGGTAATAACTGCGGTTATCTTAGTGGTAATGGTAATCGGCGGCGGTGTCGGTTCCACTGCCGGTGGCATCAAAATAGACCGGCTGGTCATTTTGCTAAAAATTCTGCAAATTTCGATCAATAAAATGCGCACTCCACCGCATGCGGTATTAAAATTAAAGGAATTTGGGCAGTGGATGACTCAAGAACAAATTTTAAGCCTTGTAGCAGTGCTTACTTGTTATGCGTTGACGTTAACAATATGCTGGATTATTTTTTTGGTATCTGGCCAACCAGCATTTACGAGCCTATTTGAAATTGTGTCAGCGCTGTCCACAGTTGGTTTGTCGACCGGTATAACTGGGCCTGAAATGACAACTCACCTGAAATATGTTTTGATTTGTGCCATGTTATTAGGTCGATTGGAATTTTTAGCGTTATTGGTTGCAATATCTCCAATCACTTGGCGCCAAAGGAGTTAGTTTTATGCGTATAGTTATAGTAGGCGCCTCGCGCTTCGGTATAAATACCGCATCACAGTTAATTGAAAAACGTCACGAAGTGTTAATGATTGATAAAGACCTTGAGCGACTGAAAGAAATTGGCGAGCAGCTCGATTGCGGGATGATCCACGGCGATGGCTCACTACCCAGCATTCAGCGCGAAGCGTTTGCTGATCACGCTGATGCCCTACTATTACTAACCAATGTTGATAACGTCAATATTCTTGCTGCTATTGTGGGCCGTTCAGTTGGTTTTGAACGGGTTATACCTCAAATTGTGGGTTCGGAGTTGTTAACGGCATGTACCGAACTAGGTTTAGAAGATCTCATTACGCCTCATCAAACCGTTGCCCACTCAATTGTTGATATGTTAGAAGATGAGGAAGAAAGCACAGTAGATTTAAATTTTGGTAGTAATATGCTGGTTCGCAGATATTGGATTAGTGATAAGAAAGCGGGACAGCGTATTAACGAAATGGGTTTGCCAAATACGTGCAGAGTCCTAGGGATAGTTCGCGACGAAATCGACAAATTAGTCTCCGATGACACCAAAATACACAGGGACGACTGTATGATTGTGATAGTAGAAAAAGACCGTGAAGAGGAGCTAGCTGCGATTTTCGATGACGCTTGATTTTACTCTTTAAAAGATGACCCAAATTAAAGTGAATAAAACATCTGCATTATTGAACGCCAACTGCTTATCAGTCGGCGTCTTCCACCCTACTTTGCGAGAGCACTGAAATCCTCAATAAACTCAGCTATCTCATCAATTAAGTGTGTTCTTTGATCCTCTGTAGCTAAAGTATCAACTGCAAGCAAAAATGCTTGATACGTATTTCTGTTTTCAGCGTTACGTTGATTGAGCAATTCACCTCGATACTCTTCTGGCTGCATAAGCAGGTTTTTCAACTTCGACTTAAACTCTTCCCCTCTATCAGCCTCGTCAAATAATGAACGAAGCTCTGCTTGATAGCGAACCCGATATTCTAGCCATAATTCGCCGTTTGAATGATATTCCCCATACATATTTTCAATCAAGGACTCTTGTTCACTATTAATATCACCTAACCACCGCTCTAGGTTTTTAATATTACGCTTAATTGACCTTTTCTTACGCTGTTCAGGAGATTTTGCTAACAGCTCTTGTCGTTCTTCTTCCTCTTCTTTGTTCATTTCATCAATTTCTTTGAACATAGAGTCGACTTGCTCTTGTGTTAGCATCGGTGCCATTTCAACTAAATCCGGAATTATTCTGGCCTTCAGTCTAGTCCAATGGTCTGCTGCTTTTAGCTGATGATAGTCCATTTTATCTAGGCTTATTTGCTGCATCCGAATATCATCTGACAACTCGTTCAAGTGGGCGACATATTTAGGTATTTCTGTGTTTTTATGCCACTCAAGCCAGGTAGCCAATTTTACATCGACCATCCTCTCTTGCTCATCGCTTAGTTCTACAAAATCATCAACGTACCAGTAGACTAACCAGTCCAAATTTTTGTAAACGAATTTTGTGGAACAGCCTGATAGCAGCAGTACCAAACCAATAACAATAATTTTTTTCACTTTAACTTACCCCAATCTGGACTTTTGTTACTTGCCTGTTCTTACGACAACTCTGATAGTAAAGGTTTAAAATTGGTGATTAAAAAACATTCTAAACGTAAATCAGCTCAATATTTTGCAAAAATTTGAACGAAAATCACCTCAACTCACTCTGCACTGCCCATGATGAAAAGACTAAAACTCCATGAGCATTACCATTAAACAGACTCACCCGGCAGCAAAGATAGAATTCTCGCCTTCGAATAAAAACCTTAAGCAAAATGCCTTTGAGTGGTGCATAAAAAAACGCTTTTAATAAAAGCGTTTTTTTCAAAGTGATGTTTAACTACCAATATTTAATAACTGATATTCACTCTTTTAAGCCAATGTACCCACCACCAAGCAGGACCAATTAACAAATAACGTAAATCTTCGAAAAAAGAAGGCTTTTTACCTTCTACGTGATGACCTATAAACTGCAAGATCCACATTACAACGAACAGGCCTAAGCTGAACAGCCAGACTGAAATATTAAACATCACAAGCAACTTAATGACACCAAAAGCACCTAAGGTGAGCAGCGTCATCGCTGCACCAATTGGCCCAGAAAGTTTAAAATAATAATATAATGTAGGAATAACCAGTACGTGTGCAAATGTAATATTCATAGCTTGCATAAACTCAGGCACAGGAATTGACCATAACAAACCGATCGTGACAAAGTAAATAGCAGGAACAGCGACGGCGTGGATCATGATATTGGTTCTATTGGTGTGGCTTTCACCATACTTAGTAATTAACCGCTCGACTTCGCGCATTTGATTCCTCTCTATTATTGTTATTTTGGATTGTTAACTTTGGGTTTTTATTTTAACAAACAGTTTACAACGTGATCATGTATCGCTCAAGTAATCGTTCAAGTTGATTATCATGATCCTCAAACTGTATGCCGTAGGCGTGATAGTCTTTTTCAATACGCGCATTTTTGACTCTTGCCGACAGCAGCAGCGTTCTTTCAGCCAGTTCTACACAAAGCGTGATTTTTTCGTCACCCTCAATGACCTGAAGTACGGTTTTAAAGGGAATGAGTAACTTACAGCCGTTTTGTGAAATATCAACAATAAGTCCTTCGACTTCTTTATTTTCCTGTTCGTCTAAAACCACTTCCACCGGTACACCTGAAATAGCACGTTTTTCAGATCGTAATCCTAATTTTTGTAATGCCGACGGAAAACTTGTTATCACCATTGGCACGGGAGAATGAATCACTTTTAAAATGCGCGCTTTAAACGCCACTACTTCTCCGTATGGCTCATCAAGAACATAGCGTATGACAATGTGCATGTCAGCTTCTATCAAGTGAGTCGTGTTGACTAATTCTGTTGAGGCTGGGTATCTGAAAAATAAGCAGTGCTGACCATCGGTACCAAAGTAAGTTGTTTTGAGCCGCACGGGCTGGGCTTGGGCAATTAACTGCATATCAGCGTCGGTGTTTGGCAACAGGCACAATAACGCATTTATGTCGGCTGATGATATGGTGGGTTTCACTAAAATTCCTTTTCCAAGTTACAACTGGTCGGTCACAAGTAACTGATAACGTGGTAATATGGCTGCTTTATGAAACTTATCTATCACGCAACTAATATAGGTGTCCACCCATGGCAGACATGCTCACATACCACATCGTACCTGAAAATCTAGCTGAGCACGTTTTTAATGTCAAACTTTCTGTTCCGGCATCAAAACATAACGTAATTCATCTCACGCTCCCTGCATGGATACCGGGTAGCTATATGATCCGGGACTTCAGTAAAAATATTCACAGCATAGAAGCTGCATCACCGAATAAAGAAATATCACCTATCCGTCAAGTAGATAAACAAACATGGCGAGTCGAAAATGCAGCGCTCGGGCTAGAAGTGACATATCAAGTATACGCGTTTGATTTATCTGTACGTGGTGCCTACCTATTCGACGAGTATGCTTTTTTCAATGGTACAAGCACCTTTTTAGAAGTGATGGAGTTTACCGAAGACTCTGCAACGCCCATCTTAGTGAACATTGTTAACAACCAATTAGCGAGAAATTGGCACTTGTGTACGTCGTTCACAAAGCAAAGTGTCGTGGAACATGACGGCGATGCAACACACACGTTCATTTGTAAGGACTATCAAGAACTGATTGATCATCCAGTTCTCATGGGTGTAGTTGATAAGCATACGTTTGAGGTCTCCGGTGTACGTTTTCATTTTGTCCTATCCGGCAATAATGAAACTGACCTTGAGCGAATTTGCAATGATTTAAAGCCTCTGTGCAAACACCACTTAGACTTGTTTGGCGGCCTACCTGAAAAAGATTATTGGTTTATGACTCTGTTATGTGAAGATGGATTTGGCGGTTTAGAGCATCGAGCTTCTACCGCATTGATGTTTCCGAGATTCCATTTACCTATGCGCAGTGAAACAGATGTCATTCCCGAGCAGTACCAGCAATTCTTAAGCTTGTGTAGCCACGAACTTTTTCACGCTTGGAATGTGAAGCGAATCAAACCTGAATTGATGATTTCACCTGATTTACGATCCGAACAATATATGGAACAGCTCTGGATATATGAGGGATTTACGAGTCTTTATGATGACCTGACTTTAGCAAGAACGAAGATTATTAACGCCCAGCGTTACGCTGAAATATTAGGCGAAAATGTCACTCGATTGAATCGAACTCAGGGTCGACACAAGCAAACAATTACGCAATCAAGTTTTGACGCTTGGACAAAGTTTTATAAACAAGATGCAGGATCTCACAACCACATTGTAAGTTATTACAACAAAGGCGCTATTATCGCTTTGGCGCTTGATATCACGCTGCGCCAGCTTAGTAATAATCGTTACTCTATCGACCAGTTAATGCAGCTACTTTGGTCAAATTACGGCATCAAAAATATCGGTACGCCGAACGATGTTATACAAACGCTGTGTAAAACGCATTTCAATATTGATATATCTGCATTTCTCGATATCGCGATATATACGACCATGGATTTACCGCTGGACACGATGGTGCAAACGATTGGCTTAAAACTTAATTTACGCTCTCGCGCTAGCGCGGACGATAAGGGTGGTAAAGCCAATAAAGAAACGATGAAGCATGCGTTTGGCGCAACGTATAAAGACCAAGGCAGCGGCGTTGTGCTGCAATCAATGCATGACGGTTCGCCCATTGTTCAAGCGGGAGCGCAAATAGGTGACGTAATTATTGCATTAGGTGATTGGCAAGTAAATGCTGGGAACCTGCAGCGACTGTTAGATAATCAACAGACATCGAAGGTAGATATTACGCTGCTGCGACAAGGCCGAATTATTCGCAGCAGTTTACCGATTGCACCTGCGATTAACGATACCGCCTACTTTACTATTGAAAACGCAAAAGTCTTTGATGCTTGGATTTCTGGGACTGTTTCTCAGTAGTTTTTTCTTATTATTATTCAGTAGGAAGAGCATCAACAACGAGGGCTGGATCTAAGCGCTCTTTAAACCAATTGATACGCCAGTCAAGGTGTGGGCCGGTTACGCGGCCCGTTGCCCCCATCTCAGCAATCTTCTGACCTTGTTTCACCACATCTCCCCGTTTAACATCAATAGAGGATAGATGAATAAAGGTTGATGATACGCCGAGTCCGTGGTCAATAATAAGTGTACCGCCAGAATAATACATGTCATTGTGCGCTAAGGTCACCACGCCATCAATTGGCGCAACAATATCAGTGCCTACAGGACCAGCAATGTCCAAACCGAAGTGTGGGCGCTTGGGTTCGCCGTTAAACACTCTTTGGCTGCCGTAAACGCCCGAGATAGGCCCTTTTGCTGGCAATATGAAATCGCTCAAAAATGCGGTTTGCTCTGAGCTTGTCGCACGCGCTGCGGCTATTTGCATATTATCTTCCCGAATACGCGCCAGTACCTCTTTTGGAGGGGAAACATACTTAGCGGCTACACCTTCAATGCGCTGCACATTGTATTCACGCTTAAGCAACTGAAGTGTTTTTTGATTGCGGGTCAATTCACCAGGCAGTTGCCATTCTAAATTTTGCGTTAATGTCGCGTCTCGCCCAAAACCCAGAACAAAATCACCGGATGCTAAAATATTAAGTGCTTTGCCGTTCAGCCATACAGCACTGCCTGCGGGCAGCTTCCCCCGCAGCAGCGCGCCTTGCGTCAACTTTCCATTTAATTCAGGCTGCTTTGTGACTTCTGCAGCAGATAACTCAAATATACTCTTGGCGCTAGTATCATTTGCCAATACACTGACATTAAAAAACATGGCGCTACAAATAACTGACAAAACGCCACTTTTAAAAAAAGAATAGCCGTGCTTTCTTGTGGATTTATTCATCGGCAACAATAGCACCCTTGCCCACACCTTCGAACGCTCTCACTTCTAACTTAACATCGGTCATCGTTTTCAGTTCATCAAACATAAATTGCGCTAAACATTCAACAGTTGAATCGGTATCAATGATTTCACAGGCCTGTTTTTCAATGGCCATTTCAAATTCACCTTGGGATGCTTCGTATTTAAAACAATAGTATTTTTCGTCATTGATATTATCGTGCTGAAAACTCAACTCACTTGATGACACTAAATCCTCATGAGTACCGATGTAAATATCAGCCCATCTTTTTGCCCAATAATTTTGCCACGTTTCACTTTCTTTTCCATCTTCAAAAATCAACACTTTTGAACGATGCCCATGCGCAATTCGCTGGCAATTACCATCATGTTTTTTGAGTCCGTGAGTGTAGTGATAAAAATCGGTCGGAATGACTTCTTCACGCAAGAAAAGCTCTACAGAGTGCACATTTTCTGGCAAGTGAATTTTTATGACCTCTTTCAAGTACTCTGTTACTGAGCTCATATTGACCTCATTAGAGTACACAAATGCATAGGCCTCCGGCGGGCAATATAGATGCATACTTTGCGCATTTTCAGCACCGTCATGTTGGTAAGAAAAGTCGACTTGTACGCGTTCATTACTGTCATCATGTGTAATGGTGGTGCACTTATTTTCAGCAGGCACAACCAGTTTGTGATCTACGTATTCGTCAATCACATGCTTGAGTTCTTTTTTTACTTTCCCGAAATCTTGCACCATGCTTTCTTCATTCAATCCGCCATTTAGCAAAATATCGACAATCCAGCTCTCACCGACCATTCCGCGTGTTGGACACAGGTAAGAAAAATCCATGACGGTTAAATCGTTTACAAATAATTTCATATCAGCAATTAGCTTCCTTTCGTTGCGCGCAGCAACTGGTCTTTTAAGTTGGGTGGAATACCGCGAATGGTCAGTGTATCTGTATGCGGATCATACAAAATACGTTCACCTAACAGTGGCCTGTCAAAATTAATCGTGACACCGCCGCCGGCTCCGCTAAATTTTGCTAATGATTTAATAACAGCGCGATCAGGTTGGAAACTTTGCTCTAGTGGCACTTCTTGCTGGTCGTTAAATGCAGAAAAAGATTGGCCTGAATCTTCATCTTTCGGTAAAAACTGCGCAATCTCTTCAACGGTAACATCCTCGCCTTCATCTACTTTTTCTTTAAAATAGCTTGCGACGGATCCACGATGTTGGTTTTTTTCATAGGCGTCACACTGTTCTTGAGACAAGTAATCGTCAACATTTTGCATCAACTGTTTATTTTGCTGCTTAACGTCAACTTTTTCCTCGCAGCCGATATATTGCATGAAGAAATCGGACACTTTTCGGCCCATACGCCCTTTCAAGAAACTAATGTATCGGAATTGCTCTGGCGATACCTGCCATTGCGTAATATCAACGCGCACCGCCAACTGCATTTTGCTGAGGTCGAGGTGGTCACTGTAGTCCAAATCCATTTGCTGATTGACAGCTACATGCTGTTTTGTGTCAATGAGCGCAATGAGCAGATACTGTGTTGCTAGATATTCATATTGACTGAATATTAGAAACCCAGTTTCTATCATTTCTTCCTTTGCTAAGGTTTGTAGCAGAAATTCACCACTTTTAACACTAAAAGCATGAAAGTCCATTTCGCTTTGTAATACCTGCGACAAGTCATCAGGAAAGGCATTCTCAGCTTCTTCCGAAAACCCGCCCACGCCCTTTCCTGGCTTGCTATTAAAAGTTGCATGCAGCTGCTGCGCTAAGGTTTCAATATCTTTACTTGCCTCAAAACAGCTCGATCGTGGAATAAAATGAAGCTTGCCATCGTCGGACAAATTTAAACGATGAACAACAAATTGGTGAATGAGTGCACTCATATACTTAAAAGACTACCTTATAAAATGTGCTAAACTTTTGGTTTAGTATCGTATTTACCGTAGTTTACCGATAAGTACCTCTACAATAAACTTAGATTTTCTAAACAATTGTTTGTGAATGAATAGAGTACCATTATAATCAGCACTCTGAATCTGGTTAATTGTAACTAGTTTTTCATCAAAAATCACAGGACAGATTAATGCCACAACAATCCCGATACTCGAATAAAGAGTTTGAAGCGGCCATGCAAGACGTTTTTGACGCCTTAGAAAAAAATAATGCAAACCGAGATTTATCATTAATGGTGTTGGGCAATGTGTTATCAAACATATTCACGCAGCATGTCGCGCTTGAAAAAAGAGAAGCAATGGTAGAGCAATTTTGTAATGTATTGAAAAGAGCAGTCAAAGGGAATTAACAACCAATATGATGTTTAATGAATCGCCAAGACGTAAACAAATAAACGAGCTCGTTGCATGGGGACATTGGTTTGCTCTCGCGAATATTTTGATGGCATTGATCATATCATCGGGTTATTTGTTGTCGTCGCCTATTGCGAGCACGCCCGTGAGCATCACTTATATGCTGATAACATGGGTTGGTCACATTAGTTTTATTACGTTCTTCGGCTTCGTGCTTTTGCTCTTGCCACTTTGCTATAAAGTGAAGCAGCCCCGCATACTGAAAACCATAGGTTCTATTATAGCGGCTATTGGGTTAGCACTCCTTGCGTTTGACGTATTGCTTTACAGCAAGACAGGATTTCACATTACTTTCAGTTCTGCTGCATTACTGCGAAGTGAAACCGAAGGACAGATGGGCGCATTCAATTGGTTGCAGTGGTTTTATCTTCTATTGCTGATAGTCGTATGGCTAATGTTTCAACTTGTGCTTGCTAATGCTATTCATAAGCGAATAAAACGATTTATGAAGGTACATATTGGCGTCTATGTCACAAGTGCATTCGTAACTTGCTTTATGGGTAGTCATGCAATCCATGTGTGGGCTGATGCGAATTTGTATGCTCCGGTATTGCAACAAGACAATATGCTACCCCTTTCTTATCCGGCAACGGCTAAGACCTTGATGTCGCGCATTGGTGTATTCGATCTTCAGGACTACAAACAACGCCAAAATTTACAATTCAACGATAGTGACATATCGTTCAACTATCCCCCAAAGCCCATTTATTGTTCAGTCGACGCAACGCAGAAAGTCCTCTTTGTTAGTTTACGCAATGGTTCTCTTTCAACAGAACCTGAAGGCTTAGTAGATAATGGTTTCCACTTTGTTAGCGATACTTTGGAAAACGATTATTTAATGTCGGTCGTGTACGGTTTGCCGCAAGGCTTATTGCCAAGCGTAGCTGGCTCACAGCCGGTTACACTCGCGTTGTCAAAAGCGTTTAATCTTGACGTTAGCATGTACAACCATGAAACCAGCAACCAAGACAATGCTGAGCAAAAGCCCTTCTATTCTAGCAATTGGGACGAGTTTACGAAAAAATTAAATGGACAACAAAGCGGTTTGTTTATGGCAACGGTCACAAATGAAGAGTTAGCTTCTATCGATTTGCAGGGCCTTTCAGCAACTACAAAAATTCTTTTTGTCGCACAGCCAGAAAACAGTCCCTATCATAAACTGTATAGCAATTTGCCACTCAAAACGACGATGTCGACTACGGAAGACATCGCGCCCACTATTTTAACGCAACTCGGCTGTAACGCAGCGCCAAATAACTATACGATTGGCCAAGCATTGCAGTCGCCAACACGAGCTTGGGCAGTCAGCTCGCAGGGTAGACATTTAATTGTTGTACACAAAGGCTTGATTATGGAAGTGAGTAAGGACGGAAGTTTTGAAATTCGAGATTACATGACGAACGAAAAAGTCTTGACTGAAATCGACACTAACCTGTTAAGTCGTTCAATTAAGCACATTACTGCTTTTTCAAAACAGTAAGCATCACATTCAAAGCATTGGAGAAGGTCACGCCTTAATGGAAAAAAAGTAACTTAAGGCGTACTTTCGATATATCCTACATGAGTTCAATATGCATGTTGCGCACAAAAAGCTCTTTTCCAACATGCGGTCCATTTAGCAACACAACCTTGCTTAAATCCATCATGTTTTTGTAAATTCGGTCGGTGTTTGACGGATGCACTATTTTGCTACTCCACTCTAGTACCAGTGCCTGAGTACCCTGCGGTAGCGTATAGTAAGCAATGTCATTACCAAATTCTGCCGTTTGACCAATAATCAGCGGATAACCTTCGGTGGTAATCAATTTAGCAACATCAACAGGAGCAGCTTCAACTACAGAAGCAGTGGGTAAACTAGATACTCCTTCCTCAATTAAATAAGCCAACACCCTGTCCAACTTTTCTATGGCTCTCTTCCCTACTGGGTTTTTAGCTGCTATCACGTGCAAACTAGATGTTTCCATTATGCCGTCTAGAGCAATAATCAGCTGTTTACGGTGTGAAAAATAGTCGTTTAATTGTTGAACCATCACACCCTCAGTCATGGGTAAAACATCGATCACGTTGTTAAACAAAGCGGTTAAAGCCTGCTTCTCACTAGCGAAAACAGTCGCCTCAGTTAACTCTTTGTCAATCGACTCACCGTAACTATACCCAGACACGCGCCCTATCCGTTTTTTGTCTGCATAAGCTTGTTGCGCAGCGTCTGATGTAAGATATTGACGGTTAAAATACACCTTGCTGGTCACTGAAAAAATAGGTTGTGAAAACAGTACTTCTTGACTTCTTTGAGGTGTTTTAAAATAAGGAAACGATAAAACCGCTTTTTGATTTTTTACTTTCAAATAAGATAATTCATATGGCATGTAGTGCCAGCTTGTTTTAATGCCCTCAAAGTCATACAAATCTCAATCAGTCGCGCGGCAGAGCCACTCGTATCGCCCTCAGTGTTAATATAAGGGGGCCAGCTATCTGTTAATATAGTGAGCTTTTCATTTCCATGTGCAGGCACTAGAAAGCAAGATAATGACAATAGTAATAATGAACACCGAGTCAATCTTTTTGCAAGCCCTGTAGCTATCGTATTTGTTAATGCTAATTTCATCATTCTTGCTACCTCGACTTAATGATTTTATAAACAAATACCAATAATAGCGTCAGAAAAAATCCTGAGCCAAACATTACGTCGGTATCAATTTCAGCAATAAATTGCAGCATAAATGAACGACTGTCGTCATTATAATCAAGCGTAGGGCGCGACATCATTTCTCGGCTTAGCTCAGTAAGATAAAGTGACAGCTCAAACACAGTGAAGAAGCTTAATGCAACCAGCAGCAAGTCGGTAAGCAACGAGCTTCGTTCCCGTTTTTTATTTTCTGTTTCATCAATTTTACTAGTGCAAATTTCAATCATACGCTGGCCGTTTGCGCTTAACGCTTCATAATTCCAGCATTCCAGTATATTCACTAAAATAAGCCTTTTAGACTGTGTTAGATAATTCAAGTGATCGTGAAAGGCAACCTGATGCAGACGCGACGTTACCCGACTGCGACTAAGTATGGTCTGCGCGTCATTCTTTTTATTTCCGTTGTAAGCAGAATCAATAGCCTGTTTGAGATGCTTATTGCAGTTTTCCTGAGCTGCATAATAATACTGCGCTAAAATCATCGCATCGATACGCTCATCATTTACCTCAGTATTGATAATGACGTAGTTTAGCCAGGTTAAAGAAAATGATTTGTGACCTGAAATAATATCAGCAGCGTCCTTAGAACGATGCGTGTGTTTGAGCCACTCCGTAATAAGTGTTTTGATGCGTTGGCTTTCTATTTCTGGTTTTCTTAATAAAATTGCGCGTGACACCCATAGAATTTTAGCTTCTTTATTAGCGCTCTGATCCATATGCAGAAAGTCGCCTAAATGCTTGCTGCTGATATGTGTAATGGATTCGATGAATGCAGAATATATATCTTTAATAGCCGCTATCGTTGCATCCTGACCTGCTTGCTCAAGTGCCTTTACATTGTCAGAATAATCAACTGTTATATCAAGTACGGCGATACCAATATTGTTGGGAAAGACGTGTATCTGCAAATTAGGGTTAAGTTGCTGATTGCTCCAAGTGAACAGCCTGTTGTCCCAACTATCACTATCAATAGATTCATATTCCGTTCTTTTCGCCGACGCCATGGGTGACAGATCGTCTTTAAACTGATCATGAATAAGACTTGTAAAGGCTGAAAATTCAGCGGATGAACGGTCAACACCAGTTTTTAGTTCGATTGGGATATAAACAGGTGCGATTGTTCGGATGCTGATTGGCAATGGTTCCATCGTGCAGAGTCCTTTTGCGTTTAGAGCCCCTTACAATATTTTTACTATAGCGGCGTTTTTAAGTAGCCAAAAGGATAAAAGCTAATCCGAGACAATGCAAGGGCTATTGATTTTATTGGTTTTGTTTAAAATATCGTCGTGGACTATCGTGCTAATATTGTCGAAAGGCTATGCGTTACAGCAATCGATGTTTTCCCTGATAAAAGTGATGTAGCATTTAGTGCTAGGTCGCTTTTTTTATTGGCATCCTCACATTCAATGTCAAACCAAACTGCTTGGCCGAGACCTGCCGTTATCGCAGCCTCCATGTCCGAGAGTTTGTCTCCAACCATAATGCTGCTTAGTAAGCTTATATCGTGTCTTGCGGCTGCAGTAGTTAACATCCCCGGCATGGGCTTCCTGCATTCACACACCTGTCTATATAGCTCTAGCTTTGCCTGTGGGTGGTGCGGACAAAAAAGCACATCATCGATAACAGCACTCTTTTCGGCAAATTGTGACACCATCCATGCACTCAGACGTTCAAAGTCAGCCTCGGTGTACATACCCCGGCCTATTCCAGACTGATTCGTGACAACAATTACTTTATAGCCTTGCTCATTGGCGCGTTGAACTAAATCGAAAATGCCGTCAATGAATTCAAAATCTGTTGTGAGATGAACATAGCCATGATTAACATTGATAACACCATCCCGATCTAAAAATAATGCCTTGTTCATAAGCCCCCTTCTGTCTCAGCACCGCTAACTTGTGAGATCGTTGTCTTGTCTACATTACTCGTTAGAATATCAGCTTCAGAAGCGTTTTGTAGTGCTGCCGATGACTTGTTTAGTTGCCATACCGTAATGGTGAAATCGGCTGTTACCTGAAGTAACTCTCGCTGGATCAGTGCGCGTTGTTGAGCATTTGTTTTCCAATAAAAGGGTGTCATTTGTAACAGTGCTAAGCGTACTTCAGGACTGCTCAATGCCACACAAAAACTTAGTTGGTGCCGTTCAGCAATCTCAAAACTCGACAAGTTAGCGGCGTTTTCTTCATGTAATTGAGGGTTCTCATAAACCAGTTCTTTCAGTTCAAATAAATGTTTTGGTCCTGGGTCAACCGTAATAACGATTCCATTTGAACGTAAAATCCGAGCATATTCGCTAGCACATGCCGGCGCAAAAACTTGTAAAATGACGTCTTGAGAATGGTGCAAAACTGGGATATTTATGGTGGATGCAACAACCAATTGTTTATCTTTATTTCTCTTTGCGGCGGCAATCACTGCAGCCTTCGATATATCGTGTCCAGCAAAGGTATAATTTGTCGAATTATGGTTTACATCTGGGTCCAAAAGCAATGTAGAAAGCTCGTCAATGTAGTAACCTTCACCGCACCCGGAATCGTATACCATTACTGGGCTGACAGGACACCCAACAGGGTTACGCAGCACACCAAAATCATTACTATTAGCCAACACTATATCGCTAATAACATTTGACAGCTTTACAACCAACGCTTGGTACGGTTTTTCAGCAAAAAAAGTAGCTCTGGCAGCCACCATTTCTGCATCGTCACCTGGCATTTTCGAGCGTTTATTTTGCACAGGAAGCAAATTAACGTAACCCTGTTTGGCCTTATCAAAAGTATGATTATTGTCACATGACCAGGCCTTCAAGGGGCTGCTGCTAAGCGCATCATCATGATGTGTTTTTAGAGGTAATTGACAAAGTGGGCATTGCCACATAATTATAAAAACTTAGTTCATTAATTTGAGGGCATGATACCACACCCTCATAAAAACTCCGCAGACCTGTTAGCCATGTTTATAAGCGTTAAATACGCTAGAAAAATCTAATCTGCCATTACCTGCATTACCATGCATTTGGAATATTGATTTAGCTAATTGACCTAAGGGAACGACAGATTCGTTATTTGCTGCTGTGCTCATGGCCAGTCCAAGGTCTTTGTTCATTAGGTCGACCAAAAAACCGCCTTGATAGTCATTTGAAGATGGCACATTTGGCATGACGCCAGGACAGGGATTGTACAACTCCAATGTCCAGTTTCGGCCTGAGCTTTGGAGCATGATGTCAGACATAACTTTTGGATCTAAACCGTTATCTATACCCATTTGTAGTGCTTCTGACGTGCCGGCCATTAAAATGGCAAGCAGCATATTATTGCAAATTTTCGCAACTTGTCCGGCTCCAACATCGCCCGCGTGAAATATGTTTTTCCCCATCGCCTGCAGACAAGTTTGGGCTTCGTCAAAGTCTGCTTTGTCGCCGCCGACGATAAACGTCAGGGTGCCCGCTGCAGCCCCTGCTACTCCGCCAGATACAGGCGCATCAATAAAACGATGACCATGTGACTTAAGCTGCTTGCCAATGCTTATCGCAGAGCTTGACTCAATCGTACTGCAGTCAATAAATAAAGCTTTATCTGAAAGATGATTAACAATACCATCGTCATCAAAATACAGTGATTCAACATGTTTACCGGCTGGCAGCATCGATATAACGATATCTGCGTTTTCAACAGCTTCAGCCACACTTTTGCTTGGCTTTGCGCCAGCATCCGCTAGCAGCTGAACCTGCGATTCAACAAGGTCAAAAACAGTCACATTCAGCTGCGCTTTGACTAAGTTTTTAGCCATTGACGCTCCCATATTGCCCAATCCAAAAAATGCAATATTAGTCATGTAAAACTCCATAAGTTTGTTCAAGTTGATGCAAAGGATGCGTCGCCTCAGCAAAATAAGAAAAATGTGCATCAATAAGGTCTTGAGGTACATCATCGCTGGTCTGATATAACCATTGAGGAGCAAAGTCTTTATCAATTAGCAGTGCTCTCACGCCCTCCTCAAATTCACCGTACATACTGCAGTTCACTGCCATATTCAGTTCTTGGCTAAAACACTGAGCTAGCGTTAAGCCCTTGCTTCGCTGCAACTGTTCAAACACTAAATTAGCGGTGATAGGACTGCCATTTTTCAGTGTTTTCAACGCTTTTCCCCACCACCTATCGTCACCCTTCTGCTCCACGATATTGGTCAATGATGAGATGGCCTCAGATAAAGTCTGTGCTTTAGCCAGCTGACTTAAGGTCGCAAAATTCGAGTGAAGTCTTGTGTCAATAGAGGCAAATGAGGGTTCATCCGTTTGTTGTAACGCTGACAGCACTTGTTCAATACTTTGTTCAGAGACGCCGTCAATTTGAACTAACTGAGTTAACAGTGTTTGCTTGCTAGAATTAGCCAATTTATGGCTGGCCAATTTGACATCAAAGGCGTCTGCACCATTAAAACTGGCGCCCGTTATACCCAAAAATAACCCTACGCCGGCCGGCATCTCATTTAGGAAATAACTTCCTCCTACATCCGGAAACAAACCAATACTGATTTCAGGCATTGCGAACCGTGATGTTTCTGTGGCGACTGCAAATTTAGAGGCCGCGAACAAACCTAAGCCGCCACCCATTACAATGCCACTTCCCCACATAATTATCGGCTTCGGATAAGCATGAATGCAGTAGTCGAGGCTGTACTCTTGAGTAAAAAAATCGATTAAAAACTGAGGCGGATGGTCAAGTTTCGATTTATTTTTGTTCGATTCTTCATTGCGTACTTGCTTCATCGCTTGATGCATCGAAACAACGTCACCGCCGGCGCAAAAAGCTTTGTCACCGGCGCCTTCCACAAATACGGCAACGACAGAGTTATCATTACGCCATTCGTCTAAACAAGCGCTCATCATTTGCACCATCTCAAGATTAAGTGCATTTAACGACTTTTCTTTGTTAAGTGTAATAAGCCCTATGAATTCACCCGATTTTTGACGCGCGAGTAACTTAGTTTCAATGACTGCCATGCTTACTCCTACAGTATTTCTATATCAGAGGAGATCAAACGACGGCCAATAATAACGCGCATAATCTCATTTGTGCCTTCGAGTATCTGGTGCACTCTTACATCACGCACATGGCGCTCCAGCGGATATTCTTTGATGTAGCCGTAACCGCCGTGTATTTGCAATGCCTGATTGCAAACCTCGAAGCCCACATCGGTAGCAAAGCGTTTCGCCATTGCACAATAGGTGCTCTTATCGGGGTGATTGTTATCTAATTTACTTGCCGCTAGCCTAACCATTTGTCGTGCAGCAACAAGTTCTGTCGCCATGTCGGCAAGTTTGAATTGTAAGGCCTGAAAGCTGGCTAAGGGCTTACCAAACTGCGTTCTCTCTTGCATGTATGCTTGTGCTGTATTTAATGCCTGCTGCGCAGTACCAATAGAACAAGTAGCAATGTTCACGCGACCGCCATCGAGGCCTTGCATAGCAAACTTAAAGCCCTCGCCTTCATTACCCAGCAAGGCATCGGCACTCACTTCCACGTCGACAAACGTGATCATCCTTGTCGGCTGCGCGTTCCAGCCCATTTTTTCTTCTGCTTTACCGTACTCAACGCCTTTCGCATCAGCAGGTACAACAAATGCGGAAACGCCGGCAGCGCCAGCTTCTCCTGTGCGTGCCATAACCACAAGAACTTGCGTGGCTCCTGCGCCCGATATAAATACTTTAGCACCATTTAATACATAGCCTGAATCTGTTTTTTTCGCGGTCGTGCGCATCGAGGCAGCATCCGAACCTGAACCAGGTTCAGTTAAACAATAACTCGCAATGCTTTCGCCGGTTACCAAGCTCGACATCCAAGTTTCTTTGACTGCTGTCGTGCCCCATGTTGCGATCATCCACGTTGCCATGTTGTGAATGGTTAGCATAGCCGTAGTTGTTGTGCAGCCCATAGAGAGTTGTTCAAAAATGATGGAAGAATCTAGACGAGAAAGGCCCAGACCGCCATCTTCTTCAGGCGTATACAAACCACAAAAGCCAAGCTCACCGGCTTTTCTGATTGTTTCAATAGGAAAATGGTGTTCTTGATCCCATTTAGCTGCAAATGGCGCTAGTTCTTGATCTGAGAATTGTTTCGCTGTTTCAGCAAAAGCAGTTTGATCTTCATTTAATTCAAAATTCATAATTGGGTCTCTCTTTATTCAATTTTTCGTCGGCAAAAGAATGGCGTAGCAAACTCTAGGAGTAAGCTACGTTAGTTCAATGTGACCGAATCAAACGGTGATAGATTACTTTAGTTCAATCGTCATGTTGGGACCTGAAGGAATGTCGTCATCTAACCAACGAGAAGTAATCGTTTTTGTCTCGGTGTAGAAGCGGACGCCTTGCTTTCCGTATGCATGAAGATCGCCGTAAAATGAATTTTTCCAACCGGTAAAAGAGAAAAATGGAAGGGGCACTGGGATCGGAACATTAATACCCACTTGACCAACCTCAATATCGCTCTGATATTTACGAGCAGCTGCACCACTAGCAGTAAAGATTGACGTACCGTTACCAAATGGGTTCGCATTAACTAACTCAATTGCTTCTTCAAGCGTATTAACGACCATACAGCATAGAACAGGACCAAATATTTCTTGTTGATAAATACTCATTTCAGTGGTGACATCAGTGAAAACAGTTGGGCCAACCCAGTTACCACTTTCGTATCCTTCCAAAGTAAAGTCAGAGCCATCAACAAGACAGGTAGCGCCTTGCTTCTTGCCTTCTTCGATAAATGACAACACTTTTGCTTTTGCCTGAGGACTAATTAATGGACCAAATCCAGCGTCTTTGTCATCCCAAAGTCCAGGTTTAACTTCACCAATTCTTTTCGCTAACTCTGGTATCCATTCTGCGCTTTCACCCACGAAAACAGCGACTGAAATTGCCATGCAGCGCTGTCCCGCTGCACCGACGCTTGCGCCAACTAAATTGTTTAACACAAATTCTTTATTGGCGTCAGGCATAATCACAGAGTGATTTTTGGCGCCTGCAAAGCATTGCGCACGCTTCAAGTTGTCAGTTGCTGTTTTATAGATATGCTGACCAACTGGCACACTACCGACAAATGAGACAGCCTTTATTGCAGCGTGATTAAGCAAATAATTAACTTGGTCTTTGCCACCGTGTAATACGTTCAACACACCTTTAGGTGCACCAGCTTCAAGAAACAGTTCAGCTAATTTCATTGGTGTTTTTGGGTCTTGCTCAGACGGCTTCAATATGAATGTATTACCACTGGCAATTGCCAATGGAAACATCCATAACGGTATCATCGCCGGGAAATTAAATGGCGTAATGCCTAAACAAACACCTAAAGGCTGAATCATGCTGTAGGTATCGATGTTAGTTGCTACGTTCTCAACAGTTTCGCCCATCATCATCGAACAAATGTTGGCAGCCTGCTCAACAACTTCAATTCCACGCCAGACGTCCCCTTTTGCATCAGCAAAGGTTTTCCCCGTCTCTTCGCTCAGAATTGTGGCAATTTCATCATGGTGTTCTTTAAGCAGATGCTGATAACGCATCATTAAACGCGCTCTTTCTGGCACAGAAACCTTTTTCCAAGTTTTAAATGCACTGGTTGCGGCACTAATAGCCTGCTCAATTTCAGCGTCCGTGGCACAGGGCGCATGGGCGATGACTTGGTTGTTAGCAGGATTTGTCACTTCAATAAAATCAGTGCTTGTAGATTGGACAAACTGTCCATCAATTAATTGAGCTATTTTGTTCATAGTAAACCTTAAGATGATTCGATAAGTGAATATGCCGCTACAGTAAACCGACATTACCTTTACGTAAACGTAAAGTATAGTCGAGCCAGTTCTGTATTGTAAAGTTATTGTTACGTACCTGTTATGTAATACCAATTTCACTCAAACCTACAGACCTATGTATTTCACTACATACCCAAAAACAGACCAAATTTCGCTCTACTAGAATGCAACTTAGACCGACAATTGATAAGCTCATGAAAGAATAAAATGGACGAAATTATTATGATCAAGTACAAAGTCAAAATCGCAATTGTAGAGGACAATGCAACCGCGCGACTCAATTTGCGTAGCCATTTAATGTCTTTGGGCGAATTTGATATCGCCAGCTACAGTAACGGTAAAGAACTCAGGAATGGTTTACGTACAATCGATTTTGATCTCGTTGTTATTGATTTTCACCTAGGTCAAAGTAAGAACGGTGTTGAATGGGTTCAGTACTTGACGGAAGCAAAGCTGCTAAAACCTTCAACAGGTATTGTATTTTTAACCTCTGACAGACTACCTCAGACAATAAGCCAGATACTTGATGTCCATCCAGATATTCTCATCATTAAACCCTACACCATAAAAACCTTACACACCTCCATTGCGCATTACTTAACTGTTCGTGAAAAAATGAAACCCGCACTCGAGTACTTAGATAATGAGCAGTCAACGATGGCCCTCAAATACATCGATAATGCTCTCAAAGGAGGCTTAGGCAAGCGCATCAGGGCCGAGTTCACCAAACTCAAAGGCCGATTACTCATCAGCGAACAACGCTATTCTGAAGCCGTTGAACTGTATCGAGGCATACTTGAGCGTTCATCCAACGTGCTCTGGGCACATTGGGGCCTTATCAAAAGCGAATTTTTGTCTGGGCAATGGCGACATTGCCAGAATATGCTTGATGGATTATTGGGTGAACAGCTAACTAAAGACAAAGCGTATGAATGGATGGCATGCGTTGAAATCGGCAAAGAAAATTATAGTCTGGCCGAAAAAATTCTCGACAATATTAAAGAAAATGATCTGACAATTCCAGCAACGAAGCTAAAAGTATTGGCTTACAAGATGCAGGGAAGAAGTGACGATGCAATAAGACTTTTAGAAAAAAAACGCCAGAGTAATTTTACGGTGAAAGAAAGGTTCGATGAATACACCATAGAGCTAGCAAGATATCACTTACAGCTAGCTGAAAATTCTGCAACAAATGACCGAGCTCCGAAGCTACACGCAGCAAAATGTCTTATTGGTAACGCCAATAGAAGTATCCTTGACACTCAAACCCAGCATCAGCGTGACTTTATGCTTGCTCTAGCTAGCATACTAGAGGGTGATCAACAAAAAGCGGAACGCATTATTTTAGACAAGACTGTTGGAGATGCAAAGAACGCAAAATTAGCGACGATGGTCGACGCAATTAAAGTCTGGTTTGGCTTAGGAAAAGAAGATAAAGCGCGTGAAATCTGGAACGAAGTAGATAAAAAGTTATCCGCTAAAGATAACCAGATAGATTTTATATTGGCAGGTAGTTTAATTCTAGAAACCGAAAAGTCACTTGGGCTATCAGAAGAAAAAGCCAAACGAATAAACGATGAAGGTATGGCTTTTTATCTTGGTAATCGACTGAACGACGCCATCGAGCTTTTTTACAAAGCGCGTCAGTTGAATCCCGACGTACCTGCTTTCACTCTCAACTTATTACAATGTTTAAGCGACATAAAGAAAGCAGAATACAAAGACCAAAAAACGATCGAGTTAGTCGAGGAATTGAAAGATAAAAGCTTATCCGAATCAAATAAGAAAAGGTTTACCTTGATTCAAAAGAAGATAAATGACTTTCCAGAAGCATATCGCATGCCCGCATATGACGAACAGCTATCGGAAGATGTTGCCTAAAAGTCATTAAATATTGCGTTTAATTACTGATTATTACGCACTCGCTGTTACACTACAGAAAAAGTTAACACGAGAATAATATGACAAGTACATTCTATGATTTAGATTATGTTGCTAACAATGGCGACACCGTTCCATTTGAGCAATACAAAGGCAAAGTCGTCCTTATTGTTAATACCGCAAGCAAATGTGGGTTCACGCCTCAGTATGATGGATTGGAAGCCTTATACAAAACACATAAAGAACAAGGCTTTGAGCTTATTGGTTTTCCATGCGATCAATTTGGTCATCAGGAGCCCGGCACGGATAGCGATATTGCCGAATTCTGCGAAATGCGTTTCAATCTATCATTTCCACTTTCTAAAAAAGTAGAAGTAAATGGAAGCAATGCTGCACCAATCTATAAATTATTGAAGGATGAAGCTCCGGGTATATTGGGAAGCAAACGTATAAAATGGAATTTCACTAAATTCTTGATTGGCAAAAACGGTGAAGTGTTAAAACGCTACAGCCCAACCACCACGCCAAAGCACATTGAAGCTGATATTACAGCAGCCTTAAACGCTTAGATTAAGCTGGCGAGTGACATGGTTTGTGGTTATTCGCCTTTCTTTATAATCAAATGAAAATATTTGCCGAGCCACATATAGGGCTCGGTTGCTCCATACTTCATTTCTAACTGCAGTATCTTGTCATACTCATCAACTTGCTTAGTGCGATCTTGCAAGTAATCATGAAAACATCTTATTCCCGCTTTGTGTTCAATTGTGCACTGTGGGTATTTATCCTTTATATATTGAATCATCTCACTTGGTCGTTGCGCGTTATGCGGGTTTAACCTTACCTGATTTCGAGCTTTGAGACCGGCATCAATATAATCAAAATTTCCCCAAATCGCATTATTAAACAGGGCTGCATCACGATTAAAAAAAGTTAATGACAATCGGCCGCCCTTACGTAACTGAGTAAATAACTTGTCGACAATCATCATCGGCTGCTGCACCCACTCCAGTACAGCATGACAAAGTATGACGTCAAAATGCTCTGGGTAATCAAGTGATAATATATCTGTTTGTTCGATACTCGCATTTGCTGTCACTGCCAGACGCTGCTTCGCAATATTTAGCACTTCGTCTGAACCATCGCACAATGTGACATCATGGCCAGCTTGCGCAAATTCTAATGACATCATTCCTGTGCCACCACCCGCGTCTAAAACTTTATAGGACTGCGGTGAGTGTATTATTGCAGATAAATAATGCAACAGCATTTGATGACGCAAACGCCCTTTGCTAGTGCCGTAAATATTGTTATCAAATTTATTAGCTATGCCGTTAAAAAAAGTATCCGTTGGCGTAACTAGTTTTCTATCTTTCATGTTTATTGGTTCTTATCCAGTTACTTTGCCCGGCTTTAAATCAGCGTTTTTCAACTAGCACCTAGCAGTCAATGTCTTTTAATAAGTGCTATGCCGGATTAGGGATGTCCACAAACTCAACTTCGACGTTCGATACACTGCTTAGATACTCTCCTAATGCCTTAACGCCATAGCGTTCAGTTGCATGGTGACCAGCAGCAAAGTAGTGAATATCAAGTTCGCGCGCACTGTGTGTTGTTTGCTCTGATATCTCTCCAGAAATAAAGGCATCAACGCCTAATTCCACACAAGCATCAATATAGCCTTGCCCCCCACCTGTGCACCACGCGATCTTTTTAATCGTTTTACCCGAGTTTGCGCTTACATGCACGGGTTCTCGCTGTAAAATACCTGATAACTGCTGTTTAAAGTTGATTGCCTCAACCTCCCCCCCTAGTTCTCCCCACATTACTATGCCACTTGGCTTCAAGTTTGGGTGACACTGAATATTATTTACCTGCAATAAATTCCCTAGTTGTACGTTATTTCCTAGCTCAGGATGAATATCAATGGGTAAATGATACGCTAGTAAATTAATATCATGCATTAGGAGCGATTTAATACGGCGCATTTTAAGACCAGTAATCGTCTGGGACTCCCCTTTCCAGAAATAGCCGTGATGAACCAAAATACAGTTTGCTTTACGCTTGATTGCCTCATCAATTAGAGCCTGAGATGCTGTTACGCCAGTAATGACTTTATTAATTTCAACAGAACCTTCCACTTGCAGTCCATTTGGGCAATAATCGTTAACCGTGTTTGGCAGTAGTAAATCGTCAATTAAGGTAATAAATTCATGTCTCTTCACAAAAATATAGCTCCATAGCCACTCAAATTAGACATTTGAAATAAAAAAGGTTTACACTGTCACTATCTTAACATTAGTACAACAAAAAGGGTTCATAAGAACAGATGAGCAAATTAGACAAAGACGGCGTCTTAGCAAAATTCACGGCTGCATATGAAGCAGCAAATGGTAAAGCTCCAACTATCGAGGCTAAAGGTGGTTGGTACAGTGTAGACGGTGGTAAAAATATCCGTTTAGCACAGCTGGAAGAAATGGCTGATAGCATGGAAACGCCTGCTCCTAAAAAAGCAAAAGCGGAAAAACCTGCGAAAGAAGCTAAAGCGGAGAAGCCAAAAGCTGCTGCAAAAGCAGATAAGCCAAAAGCGCCTGCTAAAGCGAAGAAAGCAAAAGCTAAGAAATCGGCTTCGAGCTTTTCAGTGAAGGATTTTTATACTAAGCAAATTCAAGACACTAATCCTGGTGCTAAAGCTCCACGATAGTTGCTCTGAGTTAAGCTTACGACAACCTAAAACAGTAGGTTAATAATTAAAAAAGCGGCTAAGCCGCTTTTTTATTGCTCAAAATTTAGGGATCGATTAGCGGTATAACTTGTTACCTGCGTCGACCAATCTCATGAAAGTTTGCTCGACCGCTTGATATGCTGAAAACCCAAGCTTTTGTGCTAAAGTCTTCTTAACTGCATATTTGATGTTGAACAGTTTAAAACGACTATTTGCTTCCATTAAGAAGTCATCAGACGTTTTCAATTCATCAACCAAGTTCAGTTCTTTAGCTCTTTGTCCATACCAATATTCGCCTGTCGCGACTTTATCGATATCCAGCTGTGGACGATGTTGCTGAACAAACTCTTTGAATATAAGATGCACGTCTTCAATTTCTGCTTTGAATTTATTTCGCCCTTCAGCTGTGTTCTCTCCGAACATCGTTAAAGTACGCTTAAAATCACCTGCTGTATGTTGTTCAAACTCAATATCGTTTTTCTTCAATACCTTATTAAAGTTAGGTAACTGCGCAATAACACCAATCGAACCAATAATAGCAAACGGAGCACTAATTACGTGGTCTGCTACGCAAGCCATCATGTATCCGCCGCTCGCAGCCACTTTATCAACACTGACAGTCAGTTTGATCTCTTTATCTTTGATGCGCTGCAGTTGCGATGCCGCGAGTCCGTAGCCATGCACAACACCACCGCCACTTTCAACGTTAACTAACACTTCATCATCTTTGCTCGCGACACACAATATCGCGGTAATTTCTTCACGCAGTTGCTCAACCTCTTGCGCGTTCATTGAGCCATTAAAGTGCAAAACGAACATGTTACTTTTTTTATCTTCGCCTTTCTTGGCTGATTTCTTTTTCTGCTTTTTCTTTTCTTCTTTTTCAGCTTTCTTCAGCTCGTCCTTATCTAAAAGAACATGCTGTGCTTGGCTTTTGATATCGTCGAAATGTTCCGATAAAGACTCAAATTCAAGATTACCGCTGGTTTGCTTCTGCTTTGCAGCCATACCAACAATAAAGCCAACAACGACAACTATCGCAACAACGATGGTGATTGCTTTGGCCAAAAACAAACCATATACAAATAAAAATTCCAAACTACGCTCCTATTAACTTCAATTATGCGCCACATTGTTTTGGGAGATATTGGGCTGAAACGAAAAAACAAAAGGGCCAGAAGGCCCTTTTAATTTTGATGTCTACGCTACTCAACATCATCTACTGCGCGAATTTATATCACATAAATTAGACACGCACTTCAAATAATAGCGAATTTCGTCTAATTACTCTTGAGGTGCATTACTAACATTCATCTCTTTAACCAAATTCGCCGCGATATCTGCCTCAGTAAAGCGCAATGGACGCAATTGCGGTTGAGAAGAATAAAGTTTGGTTTGATCATCAGATTGCTCCGACTCAGTATTATGCGATTGTGAGTAACTTAAAAGGCCACGAGCAACAGGACCATCTTCCGTAAAGTTAGCTATAAACATCCAGCTACTCCCGTAAGTTATATGGTAACCCTTAGCATCAGCACTCAATATCGATGTATTGTCCATCATAGGATAAGTATGATTAGGAAGTTCAGTGCCATTGTTAGAGGTTCTTGCATCAAATACATTAAAACCACCCTCTACGTTATGCGCCCCGCCCCATGGGAAGCGTTCGCCACTCGGTAGACCTTCCGCAGTGCCTTTCTCAACAAACTGAACTTCACCCAACGTCGCATCTAATGGTATGCCAGCACGTTCAATTTTGTCGATTGCAGTCGCTAATTGCATCAGTGTAGTTGAGTTATACTTTAAGCCTCTTGGCGTATTGAGAACGTCGTCTGCATCATAAGCAACGGCCCACTGAGGATTGCGTCTAAATTGAAATGCAAACTCTCTAAAGACGTGAGCACCGACACTATCAACATTCATTGTCGCGTCCCAAGCACTCATTGCATCACAACCTTCACCTAAAGTAACCGTGCGCCCATTAACATCGAAATCAACTTCTCTGTTTGATTGGCATATAGATAAAATCTCAGTAAAAATATCCTCACTGAGATAAGAACGATTGCTAAACAACGCCTCTTCAACTTCCATCATGTTGAATTTGCCGTCAGAGCCCGACGCTTGATTAAGAAGCTTATGCGCCATTCTTGAACGCAAAGACTGTTGGTTGCCCACCTTACCGTAGAGCGGCGAAACGCCAGTAATTGGATTCTCAAAGTTAGTTAACCAAAAGCTATCATTTGAATTTTGCACATAATCTGTGCCTTCATACTTAGGTGCATTTTCGTAGGAGACCGGCGCATTGAAATCAAACGCGCTTGCAAAACCCGGCAGTACCGTAAAACCAGCTACCTCTTTGGTTTGGATTAACAGAGGATTAGTTGTCAGTTCATTCACGGCTGTTGCCGTTAAACCTGGCACTGTTGAATCGTCAATATAAAAAACTTCACCCTCTTTAGACGCGGCCATAGTGTTGTTGAAAATAACGCCATCGTAGTCCTTGAATGCTTGTTTAAACTCATTAATATCGCCAGCCAAATTCATTGCTAGCCAATGATCCAGAACATCATAATTAGGTAAATTAGCATCTTTTATAGCAAATGCAGAACCGCCTGCTCCCCATCCAAAACTACCCGGAACGACAATCATTGGGCCATAGTTAGTTGAGTAAGAATTCTTCTTAAGCTTAATTGTTTGTCCTGGCGCAACAGCAACATCGATAACTAGTTCTTTCTTGAAAATGGTTCGTCTATTACCATCAACAGAATGCGTTAGACCACTAGCGTCATCGGAATCTAGTTGAAGTTGATAAACCACAAAATGCTCTGCTGTAGAGAAAGTGTGGGTCCACGCAACGTTTTCATTGAAACCAATATTGACAGCGCCTGGCAAGCCCATTAGTGAGCCACCCATCACGTTTAAATGGCCAGGAATAGTAGTGTGAAATTGCCAAAAGCGTAAATTGCCGGTATGTGGGAAATGCGGATTACCCAGCACCATGCCCATACCATTTTCAGTCTTATCCGATCCTAAGCCCCAACCGTTCGATCCCATTTCTTGTGGATTACGTTCTGGTAAGCTGATTGTAGGCTGAATCTTAAATGGAAGTGTTTGCTTTGAATCTACATTAAGGGCTGCTGTTGCAGGCGTTGGTAATGGATTCTCTCCTGGAGGAGCGGCTAGAAACATTGGACCGAGGAAATTTGCTGCTCCGGGCAGAAGTGAAACGCCCATCGAGTAAGTTAGTAAATCGATACTGTCAATTTCCTGCACCCACGGTTGACCAGCGCAGCTAGGATCAATATTCGCAACACCCGTTTCGTTTAGGTATTGGTTGTACCCTTTTGTGTAGCCACTCAGCATTGCGCGACTATTAGCGCTGAGAGTTGCTAAATTTTGCTCTGCGAGTTCACGAATGCCAACGGTCAAGAATCCGAAGTCATTAATAAGGTGTTCTGAATCGCCGCTGCCAGGATTTCTGTCTGGACCTAGGTATTTGGAACGTTCAGAATTATATTTGACGATTTGGTCGGCTAAGATACACAAGTTATCCTGTGCAAACGCATAACCCACACCAAATGACATGCCTTCAAGATTGTCAGCAGTAACATGAGGAACACCATAGTCTGTCCAACGAATATTTGCTTCTAAAACGCCGTCAGTGTCAAATGCAGGTAAAACAGGTGCAGCGGCAGGAGGTGTTGGTGGAGCAGCCGGTAGCGGCGGCTGAGTCAATGTATATTGCTTCTCATCACTTCCGCAGCCAGATAGCGCTATTGCAACAGCAACAACCGTAAGTGTTTGTTTGAATAACCCAAAGTGTAAGTTCATCAAGAATATATCCCTTTTTTATTTTTTAGATCCAAAACGATACGCCAGTTTAGTCAAAAAACCAGATATTTTACAATTAATTAATGATTTTTTTACAATTAACATGCACACCTTTGTTAACAGTAAGCAACATTGAGTATTTACGCCATTTATAAGTGTTTGTTCCCTTACGATTATTGAAACTCTTCCTTACTGCGTGAAACCTTGAAAGATTATAAAAATGTAATAGTTAAAAAAAAGCCAGCTGTAATGAAGTGACCCCCAATAGTTGGACATTCCAATTACTGGGGGTCTTTTTATGTCCAAACATCACAGAGTATTTAAGTTAAAGCTCGCTCGCCTCTTCCAAGAAGAGAGCTCTAGGGCGTTAGCCTTAA